>OJCB01000035.1_pt1 | contig 68517 bp, 44 predicted proteins | sample 1591501 | NCBI WGS metagenome assembly OJCB01 (sample SAMN05416813, study PRJEB24817) | seawater metagenome | isolation source: Sea water | place: Canada:Atlantic | collected 2013-07 | reverse complement strand
ATCTACACTATCCTCTTCGTCGGCAGCGTCAGATGTGTATAAGAGACAGGTCCCGGGGTGACTCATATGATGCTCGCTGATTCCAGCCATCAATCCACAGGCAACGAGTACATTAGGATTCAATGATTCAGCGATTCGCTCCGCGACAACATTTACGCTTCGCCAATCATGCTCCATCGCCATGTGCTCCAGATGCTGCTCAATGGCTGCGACGGGAATGATCACGGCCTGCAATTCACCGCTATTCATCCCCTCGCGAAATTCGCGACGTGTCAGTTTGTGAAGAAAAACTTCTTTGCTCATTTTTGTTCTTTAGTTTCCTCTATCTTCGCCGGAGGCATTTCCACACCGGCTACCCATTCCATCAACATCGCCACAGCTCTGGAGTCCGGAAGCAAGCTTCCCATTGGCGGCATCTTCCCCGGGCCGGTTTTCACACAGCGGTTTACGAGGACAGAGTTTGAAGGATCTCCCGGAGCAATTAAAAGAGCCGACTTACCAAGGCCTTGATCGCTGTGCTTGGGGGCGACACCAATCACATTGAATCTTTCAAAATCCACGAAATCCCGAAGATCCATACTCGCATTTCCTCCTCCTGACTCCACATGACAATGCGCGCATGTCGCGTGCAGGTAGGAACGGGCCCGCAAGTCGATCAAAGCACTTGAGTCAAAGGGGTCCGTCAGTCGCGGCTGTTCTTCTGCCGGTCCGCGCAATGTTGAGTTTCGTTTGCCTGTGGCAGATCGAAGGAAAAACCCTAAATCGTTCATAAGCTCCAGTTGATTCCTAACATAGCCGCCACCGTAGTCATGATCCCGATTCATCTGCGGAGTCTGCAGGCCCAATACAAAATTGGCGGCACGGCTGTGGCATACCATACAATCGGAACGCGACGGGACCTTCCACTTCCGGCCATTGATTTCCTTTTCAAACCCATCCGCAGAAACCAGCGAAGCGTCTGTTTGTTCTTCATTCCAAAGGTAGGAATAAGCGGCCCATTCGTTCTGTTCCTTTTTCAGAATTCTGGATTCAATTCGACGAGCCTGCTTTCCCTCACCGTCGAAAATGGTCTGAATCGCCACCGTTCCATCAGGAAAAGTCCATCCGCGTCTCGGAGCGAAACTGAAACGCGCCTCTTCATCGGGCAAACAAAGGAAACGGTCTGCCTTTGCTCCATCCAACCATTCCGGAACGATGACACTGTATGGCAACAGAGCATCCATGACCTGGTGGTCTTCCACGGACTGAAACATTCCTGTCTCGCTGAGCAGTTTAGGAAACTCTTGAGCGGTCGACGAAGTCTCGTTTGGAACAAGTCGATACAATCCACCTGCAGGAACATTCTCATGACTGGAAATCAGTAGATCACCCGTCTCCGGATCGACTCCAAACTCGGTAATCTTCAGACTCGTATCAGCGATCTCCTTATCCCAAACAACCTTTTCGCCGTCGTGAAGAACCGCCCATATTTTTCCAGTCGAATGATCTCCGTAAAGATAGGCGTTTTTCAAATCAGGATACTTGTCGCCTGTGTAAACAATCCCTCCGGTCAGTGAACGTGACTCGCCATGATCATGCTCAGCCGTCGGCAAAAGGATTGGGTCAGGCCCCCGTTCGCGCTCCCCATAAAACACTCCACTGCCCTCATAAACACTCCAACCGTAATTCCCTCCGCGTTCAATCAGATAAACCTGCTCGAGCCGATCCTGACCATTGTTCCCCACCCAGAGTCGCTTCAATTTGTGGTCCCAGTCCGAGCGCCATGGATTCCTGAGTCCGTAGGCAAATGTCTCGGGCCTGACATTTTTCCGATCCAGAAAAGGATTGTCAGGAGGAATGGAATAGGCCCGGCCTCCGTCAGTATGTTCCAGATCGATTCGCAATACCTTCGCATGAATGACACTTAAGTTTTGACCTGCCAGATTGGTGTCTGAATCGCTGGTTCCATCTCCGGTCGTAAGGTAAAACAAGCCCTCATCATCAAACGCCATGGCTCCGCCCGTATGTCCCCGACTGGGCCACTCGATGATCAATTCCCCGTCTTCGAATTTCGGTGCCAGGTCTGAATTCCGGTCGAGCACAAAACGAAACACCTGCACCCGCTTGTCAAAGCGGTCAGCTTCCGCCGGTCCATGGACACTGAGAAAAATCTGCCCGTTCTCTTCGAAGCGGGGATGAAATTCCACATCGTAAATAATCTCCGGCGGATCGAGCAATATCTGCTCCCCGCCTGTCTTCGGATCATACCTCATCAATCGCGAATTTTTCACTCCGGGAGGCTGATCCACATAGATCATTCTGCCTGTGTCAGGCTCAAACTTAAAAGTAATCAAACGGGAAACCCGATGCTTTTCAAACGCGGGGGCAACCGTATAGGGTAAAGGCGGATCCGGGGAGCCAATCAGTTTTGAACCACCGAATCCGGCGATTTTCTGAACATGCTCCGGTAGATCTTCACGCGGATCCCAAGGGCCCACAAAACGAATCTTCGAGAAATACTGGTGGGCGTGAAAATCACCCGGCATTTCCGGCCCCGAAACCGAGAGCTCCGGCTTTTTTATCGATACCGAGGAGTAATCATAACGACAAAGGTTGAACAACCACTGCGCTCCCGGGTCAGGCTTTCCCCCGGTCACGGCAAAATCGGTCCAGGGGATCCTCCCCTCCACACTCCAGCCTTTGTCTTTATCATGGGAATTGTTGACCGTCCCGTCGGCAAGGACTTTTGAGACGACGCTGAACTTTCGTTCACTCTTGTGTTTCTCGTAAAGATCCGCGGAGTATTCCGGAATGAACATATCCAGAACGATTCCCATCGCGTTAATCTCAAACTCGTAGTAGCCGGGCTCTGACTCCTTCGGTTTGAAAAACAATTCAAAGACATCATCAAACCATATCGGGCCATCGTGCTGCTTCACCTTGGCCAGGAGATCCTCATCCTCCATCTCGGCGAAAAAATAGAGATGTTTGTCATCCCACAACAACTTCGCCGATGTGATTGTCTCTGTTTCTCTGGATTCCTTTCCCAATGGAATCAAAAATGGCGAGATCGTCTGCGCAGTCGTCCAGGCATTTTCATCCGCTTTTCCATCGATGCGAATCGCTTCCTCTGTTTGTCGGCAAAGAAACTCAGGCTTCTTGTCCTGTGACCTCACCTGAGTAACGAACAAGCCAAGCAATAGAATCAATCCTACCCTGCTGAACCGTTCACTATACTCTCTTACATCGATGGAATTCATTGTTGGTCGTGCGGTCTTCCCCTGGGAGGCGGCGGTGGTTGCTTCCAGTTCCATTTCGATTGATAGGAAAACTCGAGATGCGGAGTTTCCAGCCAGCTTCCTCCATCCCGTTTGGAAATCAAAAGCGCATCGAGTGCACCGGAAGTCATGAGAGTTCGCTCAACCGGCCAGGGCGCTTCCCCGGTGTGGATCATTCCCTCAGCATTCTTCAGTAAAATGGCAAAGTGATAGAACGGCCGTTCCTCTTGCGTCCAGAATAGAGTCGAGTCGGTCTTTGCTTCCTTCTCTTCCTCGTATGACCAGGCTGCACTCCAACTGACCGCTGCTCCGTTCAAGGTTAACATCGACGCCCGCAGCCCATCTTTAAAATCCATCACAAAAAGCACAGGTTCTTTGACCAACTCCTGCAAAGGTTTCCGACGGAAATATTTCTGATTCAACTGACGTGCCGCGGCCAGATCAAACAGCTCGCGATTGTAAAGATCGCTGGTCCAAACTTCAGCCCCGGTGATGCACCGAACTTTCTCAATTCCCGTCTCGCCGCCTGCTCTTCGCTCTGCAAGGCATTGAATCATTTCCATACCGTGAAAACCATAGGCGTCGAGGGTGTGATAGGAAATTCCGACGATCTCCTTCAAATCCGCTCCTCGCTTTACATCGGTTGCGGGATACCTCCAAAGTCCCGGAATCGAGGAGCCAGCCATCAGCGGAAAATTCATCTCTCTGGATTGGTCGTAGATCCACTTCGCATCTTCCCAATTGTCAGCCAAATGCTTATCACTGAATACCGGGACCACCTTGCCGGTCTCTTCAAAAACTTTGACCATCTCCCCGAACAGTCGCCGTTTTGGATAAACAATCTGAGTGGTGTCTGAACGCGGATACTCTCCATGTTCCCCAATCAAAAGGACCCCATCGACCGCGAGCTCACCTTTTTCGTCGACGAGGGATTCACGGACCGTTTTCGCTAGCGGAAACTTGTATTTCGCGGCATGAGCTCGTCCGATATCATTCTCCGGAAACTGATCGACATAGACGGAACGAATCTCCAGATTCGGCTTTCGGCCCGTCCAGTCCAGTGAGTCCGTTTCACTCATCCGACTGAGCAACACATCGGAGTGCGAGTTGTGATGATACACCGTCGTGATTCCGGCCACCTTAGGCAGTTTCGCCGGTGCTGAATGAGCCAGTTTCATCCGGGCGATCGCGTATACGGAAAATGAGGGGACTTCAAAAATTACCCGCTCACCTTTTAGTTCAAAAGGAATAGTCAATGGCTCCCCTTCCGGAGTGTTCAATTCAACAGACTCTACAACTTTTCCATCATCATTGGTCCACCGGTAACTCACCGAAACTGGATCTGCTGCTATCGGATTCTCATCGCCCGGTCCACGCCCATGATTAGGCCTGCCGTTCTTGTGAGGTGGCAACTCTTTGCGATTGTAGTTCACCAAATGCAAATCTATCTCCCCTCCTCCGGATGGTCGGCTCACTGAAGCACGAACAAAAGGTCCCGCAGAGATGGAACTCAGTTTCTCATTTGGTAAATCCGCCCCTTTCTCCGAGGGATCAATCACTGCCACGTATTGGCTCATATCACTCTCATCCAGAATATCATCAGGCACGACATCAAACAGAATGTGTTGATCAAGCAAACTCCGCCCCTTCTTTTTAAAGCGCTCCAGTGACTCAAGCTCACCCCTGTGAATTGCCTTACGAGGAAAAAGAAGAGCCACTTCCGCCAACGACTGATTCGCATGAAAGATCCGATGATGCTCTTCGAGGAACTGGTAATACTGAGCAAAGACCGACCGCGCATCCGGATCTTTGAACTTGGCGTAAAATCCCATCGGCGATCCGCCGTTGGCGGCAAGTTCTGCTATCGCGGCACGTGTCCGCACCGCTTCGTATTTGCCCAGTGTAAACGGCTTGTCATCGAATGCTCCGCGTATGTAGCGCGCCTGCAGGGTCGCATCTCCGAGAACTCCATTTTTCAGATCGGTATACACAGCAGCCGCACCGGTGCTATACCAAAGGTAGTCTTCGTCTTTTCCCCAAAGGTCCGCAGGTAGCAGACAGCGCTCGTCCCCCTTGATCTGACTGAAGTCGCTCAGATGATTCCATTGCGCGACAATCAGATCCGGTTTGATAGATTTCCCATGCTTGATAAACACTTCGTCAAACACCTGCTTGTTGGAAATTTGAGACCATCGAAGCATCTCCCGGCGCAAGGGTGTCGACTCCTCCGGCTTGTGCCAGCATACAATCTCCTCGAAAATATGGCTCTGCAGGTTTTCAATCCCCAGCTCTTTCAGCCCGGCAGGGGCATGCCTCTCTCCTAGATAATTCCGGAAGCCATCCTGACAATGTTCACAAAGGCAATCGTGCCGGTAGAAATAGTTCGCAACAAATCCATCGAGTCCCTGATTAATTCCGTGGGTCACCCAGGCCTTCAGAACTTGATGCCAGTTCGGATTCCGGAGGCAGGCGAAATATTCAGACATGCCGCCGATCGAATAACTCTTGTTCGGCACCGGCTTTCCGCTTTTGTCCTTCTCCAGAAAATCCATGGGATCCGTCACCGGCGGCTTCGGACCAAGGAGCTTTTCATCCCACATCTCCCGGTAGAATTTAAAAAATCCACGTGGACCGTCCGGCCCCTCAGGGTCCCCTACCAGAAACTCGACATTGAGATGCCCGATCACTTTGACCTTCTTCTTCCGAAGTGCCGAGTTCCGGTCTTTAAACCACTTGCCGCATTCCGGAATTCCCTGAACCGGGAAATGGGCAGGATAGCCTCCGAATTGCGGAGTGTGGGCGAGGCTCCAGAAGTGTCCTCCATAAAAGCCAAGCTGCACCAACTCCGGCTGGACCTCATCGATAAACTCAAGGTAATCGTCGTCACCGTATTGCGACCAATGAGCGACCATTCGCGTAAACTCGACGCGTGGATTGTTCTGAGAATGAGCGAGCCCTACGCATAACAGGGCAAGCGCAAAACCAAATCCGAATCGTAGCGACATGCCAAATCCTGTCGAATCGGCCCGGTGATGTAAACGGCGCGACTGCGGAAATCAGCGTGCCATTCCTTTCTCCAAAAAGCTTTCGAGACTTTCAGAGCTTTGGGGGAGTTTTTTCAAATCGGGATCAAACGTAGGGCTGTGCTGATAGGCTTCAAAAGGATGATAGTACCAAGGAGCCTGCCCGCCGGAATAGAGAACTCGACCGTCCGTCCCGATGACAAAGAGCCTCACAGGCCATGCCGAATATTCAATCGCGACATCATCCGATACGGAATCAACCAGCACAGGAAAAGTCAGCTCCTTCATCTTTAGGAACTCCGCTGCGGCTCGCTTCCGGGCGGAATCATCCAACGCTGCGACGAGGGGGCTGATCGACCCGGTCATACTTCTGGGTTGATACCCTTCAAGGGTGTGGGCTTCGCGAATGTAGACAAAGGAGAAATTGAATCGGTCACCATAGTTCGCCTGAAAAGCATTGATCCACGAATCCGACCGACAAAGGATAGAACAGCTCCCACTTCCCAAAATCAAAACCAGAGGTTTTTCACGATGCAGATCCCCGAGGGACTTTTGAGATTCCGAGTTCAAATCGAATAATTCAAACTTCGGTGCAAGCTCTCCCACCTTCGGATAATTGTCCTTTCGCTCAAGAATCAGTTCCTTAGCCATCTGAAAATCAGTCACTTCTTTTCCCGAGAAACGATCAGTATTCTCATTGACCTCTTTCTGACAGCCGATAAAAATGGACGACACCAGCCATAGCTGGATGCTAACAACAACTCTCCGATTCATTTCTTCAATTTCCTCATTCGCCAGGCCTTTTTGATCCTTAGCAACTATCTACCACTCTATTCCACAACATGATCGAAAAAATTTCCCGTCGTCTCAGTCTGAAACTTCTTTCCCTCGGAACACTATTCGGCATAGGGAAGCCGGTATCTGCTCAGGACGATGATCCCCCGAGCGAGCAGAATCTTGAAGATCTCGAAAACTGGCAGAAATCCCATGACCGCGTTTTTCTGGGAGGTCAAGTTTGGGCAAACCCAATGGAAGACTGGCGGATCGTCAATGGACGCGCCGAATGTCAGACCGCAGCCGCGAATCGCAGCATCCATTCTTTGACTCATCAAATCACCAAGCCTGACGGCTCGTTCCGAATCGCGGTGACAATAAGACGCCCTGACGAAATCAAGAAAGATGGCGGTGCAGGTTTCCGAATTGGTGTTCGCAGCGATATCAATGAACATCGCAGCAACTGTTTTGCCAAAGGCGGCATCAACGCCGGGGTAATTGGAGACGAGTTGGTTCTACAAAAGAAAAAGGCTTCTATCAAAACACCCAATGATTTTAAGCTGACATTAATTGGGGAATCCATTGAGGGGAAAACAAAATTGACGCTCTTGGCAGAGTCCTCCGACGGATCGGATCTGGGGAGTATCACTACATCGGTGGAGTCAGCGAACATTCAGGGTAATATTGCGCTGGTCAGCCAATACACTGGTCCAAAAGCTCGCGGCAATGGAATGGGCTATAGCTTCGCCGGATGGAAAGCCGATGGCGATGCCTTTACCGTTTCGAAGACGAACCGTTTCGGTCCCCTGCTCTGGACCATGTATACCTTGAGTGACTCGCGACTAAAGCATCACGGATTCATCATGAAACTCAGCGCCCTGACCGGCCCACTTGGAAAGGCGGACAATCAGGAGGTCGAGCTACTGATCGAGGAAAAGGACGGAAACTGGAAGTCGATGGGAAATGCAAAACTTGATCCAGACGCCTGGACTGCGACCTTCAAAATTCCCAGTTGGAATCCCGGGGCCAGCGTTTCCTACAAAACTGTTTACCGGGAAAAGCACAATAACGGAACGGAAACCGTTCACGAATGGCCCGGCACAATTCAGGCGAATCCGGAAGGACGCGCACTTCGGCTTGGAGCACTCACTTGCCAAAACGACTATGCATTTCCCTACGAACCGGTGGCAAACAGCCTCGCAAAACTGGCCCCAGACATGCTCTACTTTTCGGGAGATCAACTCTACGAGAGCCACGGTGGATTTGGAATTATCCGCGATCCGGCCGAGCCTGCCATTCTCTCTTACTTAAGAAAGTATTATCAGTTCGGCTGGTCATTCCGTGAAGCAATGGCTGTTGCCCCTACCGTCTGCCTCCCGGACGATCACGATGTCTTCCAGGGAAATATCTGGGGCGAAGGCGGAGCTCCCATGAAAGACATCGCGGGAGGCGCTTCATCAAAAGGCGGCTATCGCGAACCAGCACGTATGGTCAATGCGGTTCACAAAACCAACACCGCCCACCATCCCGACCCTTACGATTCCAATCCTTCGCAACAGGATATCAGCGTCTATTACGGCACCCTCCTTTACGGTGGAGTGAGCTTCGCCATACTCGGCGACCGTCAGTGGAAGAGTGGCCCCGATCGGGTCGACACCGGATCCGGAAGGGCCGATCACGTGAAAGATCCTGATTTTGATACGACGGCGCTCGATAAGCCGGGGCTTGTTCTCCTGGGTGAGCGTCAGGAAAATTTTCTTGAACAATGGGGTGACGACTGGAATGGGCATACGATGAAGGTGCTGCTGAGCCAGACGGTATTCGCCGGTGTCGCTACTCATCACGGAAAATTCGACGGCTATCTCAAGGCGGATCTCGACTCCGGAGCGTGGCCCCAAACGGCACGAAACCGCGCGATCGATATCATTCGAAAATCAAAGGCGCTGCACATCAATGGCGACCAGCACCTCACCACCCTTTCACAATATGGTGTCGATCGTCAGCGAGACAGCAACTGGTCCTTCTGCACTCCTGCAATTGCGGCGGGATACCCAAGATGGTGGCGTCCGGATGATATGAACATGCCCCACAAAAACCGACCGAAGCATGACATCCCGAACACGGGAGAGTATCTCGATGGCTGTGGAAACAAAGTCTACGTTTACGCCGTTGGTAATCCGGAAGTGGCCACCGAGAAGAACCGGTATGACAAAGCGCACCAGAAGGGAAGCGGGCTCGGGCTCGTTACAATCGACACGGAGAAGAAAACATACGCGCTCGATTCCTTTCGCTTCCTCGTTGATCCGACAGATGGGAAACCGGAGAATCAATTTCCCGGCTGGCCCGTTACGATTCAACAAAAAGAAAACAGTGGAGATAATATTATCTCCTGAACAGCCCCGCTGAAACCCGCCTCAATAAAATCGCATTGCATCACAGCGGGTCTCATTCGTCTTCCACTTATCACAATAACGACCTATGAATCACCGACTCCTTCTTCTTTTCACCGCTACCCTTCTTCTCACCGCATGCGGAGGGAGCTACAATACTGAATTCGCTCCTCCGACCGGCGAGGAAAAATACTCAGACATTGTTCCTTCGGAGATCAGCGGTGAAGCGATGAGAGCGGTTCGGCTTGAACTCGATCCCGACACCTATCATGGTGCCCGCTTCGAGTTTGGCGAAAAGGCTTCGATCCTCATGATTCAGTCGGGCAATGAAACGGCTCTTGATGCCTATTTTAAGGAGACTGTTGTTCCCCAGATGGAGGAAGGGTACGGCAGCAAAATGAGCGGTAAAATCAATGGTCGCTGGAGTGCCCGGGCCAGTGGACAATCGGGGCGATTTAAGGCCTGGCAGAACGGTGCTTACATTTTTGTAATCAAGGCGTCCACCGACGAAATATTCGAAGAGATCGTAGAGAAATTTCCCTACATTGCGAAAAAGTAATTCTCGATCCCGCGTAGCACTTTGCGTATTCTGGGGAATGCTTCCATCGCTTCCCAAAGGAATACTAATTATTGTTCTAACTCTCGCTTCACCTTTATACAAACGGGCGCAAGCGGAGGATCACTCCTACTCTCTTTTCGATGGGGAGAGTCTCAGCGGATGGCACACGCAACCCGAGCCCGGAATCCATGGGAAGGGTGGCCATTGGGGTGTCACTGAAGAAGGCGTGCTTTTCGGGGAACAGGATCCGCCCGGTTCAGGGGAAGGTGGCCTACTGCTTTCCAGTGAATCCTTCAGTGAATTTGAAATGGGAATCTCCATCAGACCTGACTGGGGCCCCTGCAGCGGAATTTTTCTACGGACCAACGACAAAGGCGAAGGTTGGCAAATCTATGTGGATCATCATGACAATGGCAACGTTGGACATGTCCGTCTGGAGACAAAGGCCTACAGCACGCCCTTTCGTCCCTTTTCATTCTCGCGAATCGAAGAAGGAAAGCCTGCATTAAAAACTGAAGCTGACGCCCGCGCCAAGGACTGGCCGGACGGAGTTTACGAAGAAACCTGCACCGCCGAAGAATGGCTCGCTGCGTGGAAACCTGCGGACTGGAACCGGATCAATATTAAATGCACCGGAAAAGGAAAGTTTCCGGTCATTGAAGTCTGGATCAATAGACTCAAGGTCTGTCGCTTTGATGCCGCAAAGACCACCAACCCCTCATTCGACAAAGAAAAGGCGGCAAAAGTGATCTCCGAATCCGGTAAGATCGGATTGCAGGTTCATCGCGGAAACGGTTGGCCCAAAGGTGCACGCGTCTTCTGGAAGGACATCAAAGTTACCCGCCTCTGAATTTCAGACTCAGTCTTTTTTCGCCAGGTGAATCTGCATCCACTCGTTGAAAATTTCTTCACCGTTCCGATCATCGCCGGGCTTACGATCAATGAGGTGCATATCGTGGGCTCCCGTTAAGGTTCTGATCAGCTCGTCGTTTTTCTCTTCTCCTTTCGGAATCGCAGGCTTCATCACAGAGGGATGAATGACCACCGTGTCCCACTCTTTTTTGCCAAAACTGAGAGAGAAATTGGCGATCCAGTATTGAGTGTAGATGAATTTCTCCTGATCTACAGCCTTGGCACTTCTAGGTATCGCAATCAAAACTAGATTAGGCTTCATCTTTCGAATTCGACCGCTCGCATCCTTTCGCAATTGCTCCAGGCTCAAGCCTTCGACCGGCCATTGCGAAACACTGACATTCACCTTCGCTTGATCGCGTTTCATCGCAGGGATAACCAAGCCATCGAATGGCGGCATTGCCACAATACTGACTCTGCCCCCCCCACCCTTCACAAGCAGGGCCCCGGTTTTACTCAAGGGCGAATCGGGAGGGCCTACTTTCTGCAATGAAGTTCGCTCTCCGGTAATCGTTTCGGCAATTTGCTCAGCAATCACTTTGTGCCCCGCCATATTTGGATGAATCTCATCACTCAAGGTCAGGCGCCACTTCAAGGGGTCCGCTTTGCGCATTTCCACGAATCCATTGTATGAATCACAGAGCACCACATTCTTACTTCGTGCGACTTCCCGAAGCACTTCGCAATACGCCTCAAGTTTCTCAACAGGGCGAGCGGGAGTTGTGATCACGGCATTCGGAGTGCAAAGAATCACCTTCGATCCCGCAGCACGACACCGGTCCACGATCTCAATCAGGTTTGCCCGGTACTTTTCAATCGAGTCCTTCGCCACATCGTTCAGCCCGAACATTACCGTTACGAGATCCGGTTTGTGGGCGAGAACATGCGGATCGATCCGACCCAGCCCATTCGCAGTGGTATGCCCACTGATTCCAGCATTGATCATCTCCACACTCGCTTTTGGATGAATCTGCTTCAGAGCGATTCCCAGCATGTCGGTGTAGGTCCGTTCCCCACCAGTGTGGTAATAGAGTCCGGTGACGCTGTCTCCAAAGCAGACGATCTTCACCTTTTGGCTCCCTTTCTCCAAGGCTTCATTAATCCCCGGGAAAGGCTCCGCCGACTTAAGCGGGAACAAAGTCGCCAACTGGAAAACGACAAAAAAGATGAATGGGTATACGCTCGTTGAATTCATAAACTGCCCTCTTCGGCAGAAACCATTCAACAATTCTCAATCACAAATCACAAACGCCTAAGTCGACGCGATCAGGCATGGGGATTCCGTAATTTTCTGGAGACTCCTCGATAGATTCGTGGGATAAAGGTTCAAGAAGTCTCATTACAAGATTATGAATTTGTTTCGCCCATTCCTATTCCTCACTATTTTCATCAGTTCACTTTCCTACGGTCAGGACACGGTTCCCTTTAAGGTCGAACGTAGCGTTGTCCTCAAGCGCGAGCCCGGGACAAAAGACGGGTCTTATTGGATGCATCCCCGCGCTGCCGTCTTCCCTTCCGCTTCACCGGGCGGCGGAGAGAACCGATCCGCTTTGATGGTTCTCTTCAAATTTCTGGGCCGCTCAGATTTTTACTCCGGACTCTATACCATGAAGAGTGAAGACATGGGCAATTCATGGAGTGCTCCCGAACTGGAAAAGGACCTCGACTGGATTCGTGACGGAGACGTCAACATCGCGGTCGCCGACGTCACCCCCGGTTATCACGCTCCCAGTGGTAAAGTCATTGCCATCGGCGCCCAGGTCCGCTACAGCGCCAAGGGGAAGCAACTCCAGGACAAAGAGCGATCTCATCAAACTGCCTACACGGTGTTCGACCCGGCTACGAATAAGTGGTCAAAATGGGACCGCCTCGAAATGCCGGCAGGATCAAACTTCAACTTCGCCAGAAGCGCCTGCGGCCAATGGCTGACTGAGGATGACGGATCTATTCTTTTTCCACTCTACATTGGCGAGGGAACTCACAAACCTTTCTCCACCACACTCGCCAGGTGCAGCTTCGACGGAGAAAAGCTGAAAATGATCGAGCACGGAAACATTCTCAAACTCGATGTGAAGCGTGGACTCTACGAACCTTCCATTGTGAAATTTCGAGGTCGCTATTTTCTCACGATGCGAAATGACCTGCATGCCTACGTCAGTGTCAGTGACGATGGCCTCAACTACGCTCCTCAGAAAAGATGGACCTTTGAAGATGGATCAGACCTTGGTAGCTACAACACCCAGGCTCACTGGGTTGTATTGGGAGACGGACTCTTTCTCGTCTACACCCGTCGGGGTCTCGACAACGACCACGTGGTTCGGCATCGCGCTCCACTCGCAATGGCACAGGTTGATCCTGACAAACTCGTGGTTCGCAAATCGACCGAACAGATCCTCGTTCCGGAAAAGGGTGCCACCCTTGGAAATTCAGGAATCACCGTTATCAGTCCGAATGAGTCCTGGATAACCGTTTCCGAGGCGAACGTCGATCGGGCTGAAGCTCGGGAACGCGGAGCTGAGGGAAGCCTCTATGTCGTAAAAGTCAGAACACCATAGTGTTTGGATCGATGAAAAAGCGAAGCAAGTTTCGCCGGTGGGCAGCTAGAATTTCCTCAACAGGATTAGCTCTACTGGTGATTATTCCTGCGGCAAGTTTGCGTCCTGTCGATCGATCAGATTGGTCTGAAGACGAGCCACTTGAAACTGCCACCGCTATCGTCGGCGCTATGAATCTGGACATGGCTCGAGCGGCTTCGTCGCAGCTCGAAGCGGGCTGGGCAAAGCGCCCTCTTTCCCGTGAAATTGGTGATCCACTCGCGGGTTACGGAGCAAGAAGGGGCGCTCCTTCCACGGCAGGAGGGAAAGACCTCTTTGTGAAAGCTCTCTGCCTTCGAAATGGAACAGAAGAAGTCTTTCTAGTGGCAGCTGATATTCTTCTAATACACGCAGGCGTTAGCGAAAAGGTCGCCGCTCTTTGTGCTCCTTCAGGCATTCAAAAAGAGTCGATCTACTTCACTGCGACTCACACTCACTGTGGTCCGGGAGGATGGGGTCCGAATGTGATTGAAGAATCTGTCTGCGGCGACTTCTCTGAAGACACCGTCAATCGCCTGGCTGACGATCTGAGTCGCGTTATTCTTGCCGCCAGAGAAAATACAGTTCCTGCAGAGTGGTCATGGCTGGAATCCGAAGCACCGGAGTTCATCAGAAACCGCACTGTGAAAAACGGGACAATTGACCCAAGTCTGGAAGCAATTGCGATACGCAAGAAAGACAGTGAGGCAGTGGGACTCTTCGCGTTTTACGGCGCGCACGCTACCTGCATGGGATCAAAGCAAATGGCTTTCCATGCGGACTACCCAGGGGCATTCGTTCAATCAATGGAGTCTACGGACAAAGTTGAGTTTGCGGCCTTCGGTGCCGCATCAGTGGGGAGCCAATCCCCTCTTGGACAAGGTGAGGATGAAGACCGCGCACGGTTTATCGGTCAGGGACTCGCAGGGAAATTACGGCCTCTCTTGAATGGAGCCAAATGGAAAAGCGATATCACACTCGCAAGTTCCAGGGAAACCGTCCCCCTCCCCGACTTCCAGATCAGGATCTCCAGTGACATTCGAATTGCGGAATGGATCGCCAATGGAATCCATCCAGGCAGCGCTCCAATTCACCTGCTTCGCCTGGACAAACATTGGCTGGCCGGATTGCCCGTCGAGTATTCCGGACTTCTTTCCTCCCCTATCAGAAAGGAAGCCAAATCGGCAGGCCTAACTTTGACACCAACGGCATTCAACGGCGACTACATCGGATATGTTCTCCCACCCGAAATCTACGACAGTGACGCCTACGAAACGAAAATGAACTTCCTCGGTCCGGGAGGAGGTGCCTATTTCACCGAACTCATTAAAATCGGAACAGGGCTCAAACTCCCAGCAAAGAGTCAACTCACTCCTCCAGAATAATTTCCACTCCGGAAAGAATTGGGCGCAGTTTGCTTTCCGCGTCCCTCAGCGAAAGAGAAAGTTCTCCGTTCGAGAGAGTCGTTTCAAATTCCTTCACCAGCGATTCTCCGACACCGGCTTCAGAAACAATATCAAAATTAACAGCAACATCTCTTCCCTGCATTCCAATGGTGAAAACCCGATCACCTGGATCGACGTCTTTGAATTCGTAAAAGATCAATTTCACCCGGGCCTTCGTTGCACCTTCCTTCTCCATACCGGGAACCGTGACTTTCAATTCATTGATTCCTTCGGCTTGTGACGCAGCCACCCATCGGAGGTCTCCGCTGTCGATCAGAGAAGCATGCTCCCGGTGGTAGATGATTCCGTCTCCTTTAAGTTCCAGATCCAGACTTTCTGATTTTCCACCGACGTCCGGGTACTCGAGATACAATGTCCCCTCGGCGGACCTACGATCGCCCGGTGCACCAAAATTGATTCCCAGGCGCTTCGGGTTCGACTTTCCTCCATAAGTCCAGAACTCGGCTTCCGGCATATGGATCAATGCCAGGGAAGTCTGGTTTTGATAGGCACAGCTGCAAGTCCTCGTGTAATCAGGAGCATTGAGAACGCCATTCGCAGGAATCAAATTGTTTGTGCAGCTTGATTTAAAACCGCCAAGATTCCCTGTTCCTGAGTGATTCGCCAGGTCGAAGAATCCGGCAGCACCGGAACGAAAGGTCATCAGGTGATCGCTTCCCACCGCAGTATTGCAGCCATACATTCGCGAATAGGCCCAACCCGAATCGACTCCCGTCAAAATGTTCAAGGCCGCACCGCCCGCTCCATTGGTAATGACCTGGTCTTTCCAAAGGAGACACGGCCCGCTGTATTCCTTCTTAGGCTGGTGCCACAGGACACCCCCGTCTTTTCCACGAAGAGCCATCAGTCCCACTTTCACTTCATCCGACGCCCGATCGCGATAGGAACTGCCCCCTTGAAGAAGGATATCATGCTCCGCGGAGTAATTCAGAAAGGTACCGAAAACATCCTGGTGGCGTTTCCAGAGAACATCACCATTTCTCAGGTTCAGAGCATACAGAGCCGTCTCCCCTTCCAGTTCAACTCCACGCCGTGAAAGTGCAGCCGCCCGTTCGTCCGTTAATCGATCGATGCAGAAGAGCTTGTCCTCACTCAGTGAAATATTGTTGTGACGGAAATTGAATACCGCATCACGAGACCAGAGCTTCTCGCCTGTATGACGATTGAAAACCACCAGCCGCCGGCTTCCTGATGCATAGCGTGTCGATGACAAGCGTTCCTCAATTCCGGTCAACTTTGGGGGGCTCGGCTTTTTGTCCGGTTTGGCGCCGACCGCAGTCAGCATTGGATCAAGTGAAAAATCACTACTCGATGAACCCACATTGAAACCCGAAATCGAAAGGACATTTATTCCGGGGCGAACCACTTTCTTCCAGTCCTTCAGCTCAAAGGCTTCCAGGCCGTCGGCTTCATGACTCGATATTTTGGGATGGTCGTCAGGGTCTCCTTTTACCGAAGACCTCGCTACTTCAATGCCATTTAGAGAGGCTACGAAACCGTCATCGAATGAAATCCCAAGACTGAGCCCTTCCGCATCCGCCAAGAGTTTACCCTCAAACTCATGGCGTATGGAAACGCGAACATGCTTGCCCCGCATTTCCAACTCCGTCTTATCATCTTTGTCACCATATCCAAAACCGGCACGACCCGATTTCCAATCTGCACTAACTCGAAACCCGGGCTTGGTCCAACCAGCACTGGGCTTCCCCCCGACCAGGTAACTCCATTCTGCGTTTCGGGGAATGACGGGGACTCCTGAATTTTCCACGGAAGGCTTCGCATCTTTCTCCTTTTTCAGATCAATACCAATCGGGGTGGACGTCGCCACAAGATAGTCTCCCGACACACTGGCGAATCCCCAGAAGGGTGATTCTTTACCACCCTTCTCCGGCAAGCTGAAGGTTTTCAATGTTTCACCATCCGCAGAATCAAGCTCCAGAATCTCACGACCGTAGACCACATAAATCCGCTCAGGTAAGGATACATAATTGCTCCCGATTTCGCCGGCTCCCGGAAAGTGACTGGTCGTATCGTAGTAGGTTCCCAGCCCCTTCAGATCTTTCTCCCAAAGGAGTCGACCGGTATAAACATCGACGGCCCTCAGCGAGTCCGGCCCCTCAATGAAGAGTCGACCGCCCGCCACCTGCGGAGATGGACCGTGCCCGTGACGTGGCAGCACTTTTTCATGAGAAGGACCACCAAACCATAACACTCCGAAAGGGGCTTTCACTCTTCCATCCCGGGAAACGACAGTCTGCGCCGCGTTTCCATATTGATGGGTCCAGTCATCGGTATCCGGCAAAGCTCCCTCCCTGACAATGACTGAATACGCATCTTCACTTCTCCGGCCGGCATTCACCAAATCCAAATTCGCGTGAACGTCATTTCCTCCCTTTGCCTTCGGAAGCCACATTTCCCCGCCGTAGGGCCGGAGGCATTCGTAAGCTTTTGCCACCACGTCCGATCGACTCCAGCCTCCGTCTTCGCTCGCAATCACATTGGCAAAATAGGGAGCTATCGCATCCTTTTCAAAATCACCTTCAATCGCAGAGAACCGGCCACCATAAAGACCCGCGTCGCTCATCTTTTTACGAATCGCCTCGACCTTCGCCACGTCATTGTCCATCGCCACGACATGAAGATCAGACTGGACCAGCAACTCCTCGATCAACCTTCCACTCCCGATCCCGGGAACAAAAGCGAACCCAGTCCGATTCTTTTTTGCATCAAGAATTTCGGCTGCACGTTCCGCCCATTCATCCTTTCCTGACTGAAGCGACACTGACTGCAGTTTGTGATTACCGATAGAGGATACCGACTCCGATCCATAACAATGAATGACATCATTGTCCGTCATGACAAAGAGCCGGTCGTCAGCAGCAAGCATCCCCACTACATTCCCTTCAAGCTTCTGCTCCCAATCCGGTGAACTGCCCCCCTTTCGATACGAGGCAATCCGATTTTCTCCTCCGGAAAAATAACACTCGCCCGCCCGGAGAAACCATTTACCCGGGGCTGCGTCCTTCAATTTCGTCGAAAATACTTCGGAAAATTTGGCAGTAATTTCTTCAATCGTCTTCCCTTTGCGATCGACTTTTTCTTCCACGTCGAAGGCCACTTTAGTGGAACGCCCATGAATGGCATTGGGGTCCGAAGAAATCAGGACACTCTCATCAAAAATCGCCGGTGCTCCGCCACCCACTGGATTCCCGTTTCTCAAGGCGTAGGCATGTCCGGCCGTAAAAAACAGATCGCCTGTGATTCCAACATCGTGACCACCGGCTCTCTTGTCGAAATTAAAGAAACGCTGCTTCCCGTTCGCAGTCTCATAAATTCCAGGTGTGGATCGACCACCGGGAACAATCAGGGATCCCCCTTCCGCGGCCAAATGCCCCTGCGGTACCAGTCCTGCGAATGACTCGGCGTCATGAGGTTGCACGGTGTAATTGGTTCCATCACCGCTATTGCTCCAGATGATCTCACCCGAATCCGGATCAAGAGAGTGAACAAAGATTCCCATGAAAGGCCAGATGCCGGCAGCAAAATAGAGCCGATCCTGATGCCACACCACACCACCACGTGCCGGCCACGTTGAGATCATGCGATGATTCCCAATCAACCAGCGTTGCTGCGGGCCTCCAAACACTTTCCAAATTAGATTCCCATTCGTCGCATTGACAGCATAGAGCCAACCATCGTCCGAATTAAAAAACACCTTTCCATCTTTGGCGACTGGAGCAAATCGAACCGGCCCACCCGTGAAAAAACGCCAATTCTCTTTTCCGGTCCGCGTATCATATGCAGTGACCGAATCATTTCGACTCGAAGGAACAAATATCTGTTCTCCCATCACGACCGGCTCGGCATGGGAATCGAACTGCAGTTTTTCCTGCGTCGACGGCCAGGCCTTCATCGGTGCCGCCAACTGACGCGTCCACTGAAGCTCCAGGTTCTGGGGAAGCTCATCGGGACTCGAAGATCCTCTCCTGGAATCATAACGCCACATCGGCCAGTCTCCTGCTTCCAGCGAAAAGTTTAGCGAACACAAGAGAGTCAGGATCAGAAAAACCGATAGCCTTTCACCTTTTGAACAATCATTTCTCATAACATTGAAACTATCGCCTTCTCCATGGCCAGCGCAACGAATCACCACAATTCCGCCTTATTGAAATCTACTGGGAATGGGTGGCAATGAACTGCAGAAGATCCGCAATATTCTGCTCTTCCAGTCCCGCCTCAATTCCTTCGGCCATCAGTGAACGACCTGTCGAAGTAACCGATTCTATATCTTCCCGGCCAATCTTCAGGTCCTGCCCGGCTACGTCACGAACTGTCAGCCCCTCCGTCGTATCTTCAAGGATACGTCCCATTGCGGTTTCCCCGTTCTTCAGTTTTACGAGGTAGCCAATGTAGTCAGGCTGCACCGTCTTATTCGGGTCCAACAAATTCAAAAGAACCTGTCCTTTACCGTGCTTCTGAAATTCCCCCATCACCGGCCCGACCTGTCCCCCTTCTTCACCCAGCCGATGACAGACCATACAGCGCTCTCGAAATATGACTTCGCCCCGACCGCTCTCTCCTTCGATAGCCAGTGCCCGCTGAAATCTCTTCACCACTTCCTGCCGATCAGGTGGTTCAGGCAGGAGTTTCGTGGCTTTTCTCGAAATAGTTTTGTCCGAATGTCTCCGAAGAGATGCCGCATCAGCAGGAGAGATTTCCATCGATTGAATAACCTTACTTTCTACCGCACCCAAAAGCTGACTGGACCATGACGGACGTCGCGTCATCAGATGGATCAGTTCAGGACGAAGTTTAGAATTCGATTTCGCCAAATATCCCATAATCGCCTGCCCGCCTTTTTCGCTTTTTACACCAGTCTGAAAAACTTGAAGCGCTGCTCCTTCCAAGGCCTCTTCTTCACCACTTCCCAATAGTGGCATCACGATGGATATCAGTTCCCTCTCTGGAAGACCGGACACCGGTAAAAGCTGCAGACACTGGATTCTCGTTTCTACTGACTTCGCCCTGTCTCCGACAATCGTCCTGCAGCGCTCACGAAGAGAGACGAGAGTCTCCGGATCCATTCCTTTTACAAACCCACTTCCGTAGGCTGCAAAAACCGGCAGCCACCGTTCCGGATCATCCCCGGTTAAATTGGCAAAGCCTTCCGGTAGCGGAACTTTCTTCCTCCCAGCCTCACGGCAAACAGCAGCCACGATAGCGCTGGATCGATCCATCGAGTCCAGGGATAAAATCAGAACCGCCGGAAGCGACAGCTCATCCGTCGATGAAGCAATCGCCGCAGCCAGCCACTCATCTTCAGGAAAGTGTGAGCCGATCTGAACAAAAAACGGTCCCTGACTCCACAGCCGGTAGCTCCCCATTGTAAACGCCAATTGATACAGCACCCGTGGATCCGAATCGTTAGCAAGGCTCAAAGGAAGTTCGGCGGGAACATCAACACCACCCGCTTTCAGTTTCTCGAGAAGTCGAAGCGCATGAATCCGCAACTGAGGCTCCCCGGACTTTAGCGAAGGCTTGACCACTTCTATGTCCAAGGATCCTAGGCCATCAAGTGCGTAAAGAGCGTGAAGCGCTGCCCGCGGATCTGATGCCGGATCAGCAGCCAGGCTTTTCAATGCAAATACAGCAGACGCATCCTGTCTTGCATACAAAAGTCTCGAAGCCGTATCGCGAACCCAGCTGTCCGCCGAAGACAGTGCGGCTACTAGCTCACCGGCATCCGGATCGGCGGCAAAACCCGCTACTTTTTTTGACCCGCGATCCGTATCGGGAACCACTTTCCAAATTCTCCCCTTATCCTTTCCTCCATCCCTGTCGAGGTGATCTCGAATGTATTCAGGAATCGTATGCCAGGCCTCCACAATCTCCCGGTACATGTCGCAGATGTAGAGAGCTCCACCCGGACCATTAATGGTCTGAACAGGTCGAAACCAATTGTCACTCGAAGCAATAAACTCAAAATCAGCCTCGTCAGTCGGCCTAAGAGCAACAGGCTCAACCCTGTCTTTCGGATACTGGATCACTTTGCGGTGAACAATATTCTCACTCACCTCCCCCACAAAAAGAGATCCGTAATACTCCTCCGGAAATGCGCCGCCCCGGTAGATCTCCGAATCGGCTGTGCCCGTAAAATATCCTGACACTGATCCGCCTTTTTCAACCGGGCCCTTTTCAATTCCGGCTGCCCGCAATCTCGTCCGGGCTTCGCGCCAGGGTTCCGTTCGGCTCAAGCGAAAAACGGGGCCCTTGGGATCCGGTTTTGAAATAGACACCATCGCGGGTGGCAAGGCAGCCCCGGGGTTTCTCTGACGATAGCGAAGATCATAGGATGGGTACACGGCAGGATCACTGTTTCTCGTCTGAAAGCGATTCCCCCAGTCGTCCATCCCCATCCCGTGCTGACTGGATCCCGTCTCCGGGCGCATCGTCAAAGTTCGCGGGTCGAAGGAAAAATCCAGTCGGTTCAGGACAACAGGAGCCTCCCCGGAATGGGCAACATTTCTGACAAAACCACCATTCAATCCTCCGGCACAGAAGAATCGGTTCCCCGGTCCCCAATTGTAGTTGTTCATGGAACGCTCATGATGATAATTCTTTAAGCGCTCCCCTTTCTCCGTCATGTCGAAACCTGAGAAGATCGTTTGTCTGAGGTCAGCCTTGCCGTCTCCAGTCGTATCCTTGAGATAAATCAGATCCGGACTCATTCCAACAAACACTCCGCCATCCCAGGGTGCGATTGCAGTTACCCAACCGAGGCCTTCAGCCAAAGTAACAAACCCGTCAAATCGTCCATCTCCATTCGTGTCAGTCAGCATCTTCACTTTGCTGGTGCGCGGATCGGGAAGATACTGATGGTCATGTAACTCCACGACGAAGAGTCGTCCCTGCTCATCAAAGCACATCGCCACAGGATCTTCCACGATTGGCTCAGATGCGACCAACTCGAGGCGAAACCCCGCTTTCACTTTGAAGCTGGCGAGCTCTTCTTCAGGAGACTTTGGCGGAATTCTCAGAAACTCATCGGCATTAACGCCTTTTTCCTGACTCGTTCCTGACAAGAACAAATTCAGCAACAGAAGAATCAGAGCTAGCTTGCGTAAAATCATCGCCCTTAGTATGCGGCTGACCATCGCGGACTCTCAACATGATTCAGCACCTCGATCAGGGAAGCGGGAACCGACGCGATCATGGTGGGCTCTCCATTGAGTTCGACCTCACATCAGGCTTTGCTACACTACTCAAAATTCCTTATGAAACTACGGCTCTACCTTATTGCTCTTTTGTTCTTTGTCGCATTCCCCTATCGGAGTTTGGCTCAGGAACCTTCGCCAGTCCCCGTAGTTTTTTCAGCGATGGGATGTGGCCCCTACAATGCTGATGCGGAAACTGCCCTCGAACGATTTATCAAACTGGAAAACGAGGAGATGAAAAGTTCTTTTCTAATTCACTGTGGCGATATCGTTACCGGGAAGAAAGTAGATTGGCCCGAGTCTCAATATGTGAGAGTGGCCGACCTCCTGTCTGCAAACAACAAGATACCCACCTTTATCGTTCCCGGTGACAACGAGTGGAATGATCAGGTCGACCCGGATCGACACTGGGGATATTGGGAAAAACACTTTCTGAATTTTGATGAGAAGTGGACCCTTGGAAGCGAATGGAAGGTGGAGCGTCAGACCGTCCGTTCTGAAAATTTCGCCTTTATTAAACAAGACGTTCTCTTCATTGGCATCAACAAAGTGGGCGGCAAAGTGCACGACGCTACGGAGTGGAAGACAAGGTTAAAGCAGGATACCGAGTGGATTTCAGACCTACTGACCCGCTACGGCAGTCAATGCCACAGCACGGTGATTTTCGCCCAGGCCTCTCCCGGAGTAAAGTTCCCCTCCTTTCGAAAAGAGATGATGGCTCCCATAAAGAAATACGGAAAACCTGTACTTTATTTGCATGCTGATGGCCATAAATGGATTTATGAACCGGATTTGTCGGTTACAAACTTCACCCGTTTGCAAATTGATCTCCTGAACGCGAAATTCCCACCAGTCCAGGTGACCGTGACCGGCAATCCAGCAGAACCTTTTACCTTTGATCGCCGACTTGATAAGCAAAAATGGATCCCTACCCCCTGACATTTAACGATCCATGAAACCTCTCGTCATATCCTTGGTAAGCTTCATCGCCTTTTGCCATTCTCCGATTCAGGCAACGGAATCAAAAGACGCGCCTGATCCTGCTGTGATTCAACACGTCGTTGCTGTAAAAGAGGTTTGTGCCTGGCCCAACCTTACCTTGCTACGTGATGGAACGATCATCGCAATTTTCCACAACAGGCCAAGTCACGGCCAACAGGAAGCCGACATCGATTGTTACGCCAGCACGGACGGTATCGAGTGGACCAAACGCAGCACAATCACCCAACACGATCCTGACACGATCCGAATGAATCACGCAGCAGGCCTCGCTGCGAACGGGGATTTAGTAGTGCTCTGCTCCGGATGGACCGATATCAAACAAACGGAACGGCCGAAGCAAGATGCCTTTCGCGACGCAGTCATCCGCAGCTGGGTCTTGCGCTCCTCCGACGGTGGAAAGACATGGGACAAACGTGAGCAGTTTCCTGCTCCAGAAAGTGGCTGGTGTGAATACATCCCCTTCGGCGACATCTGGGCCGGAGAAGATGGAGCTCTTCATGTTTCCTGTTACCATGGAAAATTCAAAGACCCGACTCAATCATTCAAGACTGACGGCTGGCGTTCATGGCATTTGAAAAGTCTGGACGACGGAAAGACCTGGGAAACGGTCTCTGTCATCGGTGAGAGGCACAACGAAACCGCCCTCTTCTATCTTGGCGGAAAAGATTGGCTCGCTGCCGCCAGAATCGATAAAATGGAATTGATTCGGAGTTCAGACAATGGACTTACCTGGGAACAGCCGGTTCCCGTTACGAAACGGAACGAAATCAATGGGCAAATCATTCGGCTCAAGGACAATCGACTGCTTCTAGCTTACGGGGTTCGGGTCGATGGCGGACGCGGAGTCTGTGCAAAATTCAGCAAGGATGAAGGGAAGACCTGGGGTACGCCTGTCCGTCTCGCCCGCACTATCGACGGCGGCGACTGCGGTTACCCTTCCAGTGTCCAGTTACCGAGCGGAAAAATTGCTACCGCGTGGTATTCGAAGGAGTCCCCTCAGCACACTGGCTATCATATGGGTGTCAGTGTCTGGGAAGCACCGGAAAAGTAGGGAAGCGAAAAGACAGCGCTTCCTGCGGCGACCACCGACCTGAACAAAGGTCCGTGAACGTCAAGCGAGTGCTCCGTGCATCACTTCCCCGAAGTCGCGTTCCAGCCGCTTCCTCCCGGGAACCTCCATCGTCGTGGGATTGATTCCCATCTGGTGCAGGACTGTCGCATGCAGGTCCGTCACGTAATGACGCTTCTCTACCGCATGGAAACCCAGTTCATCAGTAGCCCCGTAGACGAATCCCTTTTTCGTTCCGCCTCCTGCCATCACCACATTGAAACCATGAGGATGATGGTCCCGTCCGTCGCCAACTTTATTCCCGCGCATGTCAGCACCGGGAGTCCGGCCAAACTCACTTCCCCAGACGACTAAAGTATCATCGAGCAATCCTCTTAATCTCAAATCCTGTATCAATGCGGCAACAGGCTGATCTACCTGTTTCGATCTCAAGGTGTGATTCTTTTTGATCTCCCGGTGCGAATCCCATCCGCCAGCGTTGCCGGTGTAACCGTGAAAGATTTGAACGAAGCGAACTCCGCGTTCGACGAGCCTCCTTGCAGCCAGACATTTCTCGGCAAAAGGTTTTGTAGCCGAATCTTCAAGACCATACATCTTGCGAATTTCCGGATGCTCCTTCTCGAGGTCCATCACCTCGGGAACAGCCGTCTGCATTTCAAAGGCCAGCTCGTAACTCTTAATTCTCGCCTTGAGTTTTGCGTCATCCGGATAGTCGATCCCTGAGATCCGGTTAAGTTTTCCGAGCAAGCCGAAATTCTCCTTCTGCTCTTCCGGCGTCAGATCTTCATCCGAAGGTCTCACGAAACTGAGAGGATTCTTTGGATCCACTTTCATCCGAACGCCGGCATGCTGGGGACCAAGATAACTCGCTCCATGAGTCCATGCCGCACCACAACAGTCCGCACTCGGATTTCCCAGGACAACAAACTCCGGCAGATTCTTGTTCAAAGTCCCCAGGCCGTAACTCACCCATGAGCCGATCGTGGGAAAAGCGCCTTCCGTGATTTTTCGCCCGGTGTGATAGGTCAACTGCGCTCCGTGATTGTTATCGATGGTCCACATACCGCGCGCAACGCAAAGTTCATCTGCGACGCCACCCATGTGAGGAAACCAGTCACTTACTTCGATCCCGCTTTTGCCATACTTCTTGTAGCCCGTTTGCAAAGGTAGAATTTTCTTAAACACCTCCCGCTTAGCCTTGCTCGGATCGAGAAGAATCCCGTTAATTTTCTCCGGCGCCAAAGCCTCCGCGTAGGGAGTCTCATCAATCGACATCCCCGCATACTTGTTGAGCATCGGCTTGGGATCAAAGCTTTCCAGGTGCGAGACTCCACCGATGTTAAAAATCCAGATTACAGACTTCGCCTTAGCTGCGAACTGCGGCTCTGCATCCAGCCTCACGCCTTCTTTGGAAGCTGCCTTCCCGTCCCGGAACAACATTGCCGACAGGGCCATTCCCGTCATTCCCATTCCGGTGTCTCCCAGAAACGTTCGGCGCGATTGAAAAGGATTCGAATTCATACTAACACTCCAAGTCTATCGCACCGTAACGAACTCGTGATGGTTCAGCAACACGGTCAAGAGACGCTCCCTGTTTCGTTTGGGATCACTGCCCGGTTTCGTCAGAAATTCCAGACAAAGCTCTTTCTCCTCACTCCGGGGAACTCGCCCCAGTAATCGAAGATAACTTTCGTTGATCATCAGTTCCCCATCCCCTTTCACTTTCGATTCCAGATCGGCAGCCAAGTCTTTCGCTGCATTGCGAGTTAATAAACTGTTGTGCATCGCCAGTGCCTGATGAGGCTGGATGCTCTCTTCACGCGAATAACATTCGCTGACTTTTGGACCGTCAAAAATCTGAACAAACTCGACCAACTTCTCATGAGCATGCCGCAAATAAATGGATCGCCTCGTAGATGTCTGTGCCTGATTATTAGGAATATCGGGTCCTCCCATTTCGGTATCCAATCGTCCCGCGACCCAGAGAAGATTGTCTCTTACAATCTCCCCTTCCATTCGTCGGGTTGGCATCCGCCAAAGATACTTGTTATCCGGGTCGATCGCCAAATTCGAAGAATCCGGGGTGCTTTCCATCCGATACGTCGCACTGAGCACAATCTCCTTGTGAAGAGATTTTAGACTCCAATCAGATTCCATCAATTCCGCAGCCAGCCAGTCCAACAGAGCCGGATGAGTTGGCTCTCTGCCATTCGCACCAAATTCATTCACTGTCGGGACAAGTCCATGCTCAAAATGCCGGAGCCAAATATGATTCGCCGCCACCCGGGCAGTCAAAGGATTCTTCTTGTCTGCAATCCAGCGCGCAAAAGCGGCCCTGCGCCCGGATGAAGCCTTTAGATACACCTTATCGCGCAGCGCATATTTGGTGGAAAGTTTCTCCGCCATTTTCTTTTTGGCGTCCGCTACCAACTTGGTGGCTGCTGAGCTCAATTTTGTCGCCACTTTTCCAGCAGCAGTTGCAGAGGCGATGGCCTTCGCATCTTTCTTCTCTTTAGCTGCGACAAGGTCCGCCTTGGACTTTGATTTAGCATTCAAAGCCGCTGCTTCTTTCCATTTTGCTTCCGCTTCCTGTGCCTTGCGCTGAGTTTCAAAAGTCGTCTCCGCCTTTGACTTCCACTCCTTGTCAGTCTTTTCGATTTCCTCAACCGCGAACTCCGCCTCAAGTGCTGACTTCTTCAACTTCATCGCGGCAACTTGAAACTGGACCTCCTCTAACTTCTTCGCGTCTCCATCTTTTGGCACCTTTGCCAGAGCCGCTTCCGCCTTTTTCAAATCGGCATCACGTACCGCCATCAATTCACTCCTCACAAACTCACGCTTCCAGGGTTCAGCTGCCCGTTCCGGCAATGGAATTTCTTTGATAGCAAGTTCCCCGCCAAGGGCTGCAGGCACCCCGGGAGGAATCGGTCGATCCTTTAAAGGGAAACGTTCATCTCCACCGTCAAGGAGAAGCGTTTTGGAAGTCAGACTGACATCGTAAACACGCGGCATCCCCGCTTTCATGACATCCAACTCACCCGGAACACGGTCGGTCCGGACCCGGTATGGCTCAAAGACTGCTCGCATCGCAAAGTAGTCCGTCTGAGGAAACGGATCATACATGTGATCATGACATTTGGAGCACCCCATCGTTACACCAAGAAAAGCCTGGGATGTATGGGTCACCACATCATCCATCCACTGATTGTGATCAGTGTGAAAGTTCCGCGCAAGATAGCCGGTGGCCCGCAGTTTTTTGTCATCCTCAGGATACAACTCATCCGCAGCAAACATTTCCAGAATCATCTGATCATATCCTTTGTCGGCATTTAGAGATTCAACGATCCAGTCCCTCCAGTGCCAGATGTGCCTGGCGCTCGACCGAAGCGCCCCTTTGTATCCGCTCCAGTCGGCATAACGCCAAACATCCATGTAGTGCCTCCCCCATCTTTCCCCATAGCGCGGGCTCGCAAGAAGCTCGTCGACTTTGGCTTCGTAATTGGGATCCTTTTGAAATGCCCGAATCTCTTCGACTGTCGGAACCAGCCCGGTTAAGTCCACGGTCACCCGGCGCAACCAGAGTTCCGGTGAAACCTCAGGCCGCTTCGAAAGGCCCAGGCGTTGGTGTTCCGCCAGAATAAATTGATCGATCTCGCTCCCGGCCCAATCAGTATCTTCGATTTCCGGAGGCTTTGGTTTCTTCACCTGTTCGTAGGGCCTCCACGGATATCGATTCCGGAATTCCGCAAACTCCGCGCGCTTCTGATCCAAGAGTCCCGGGTCATCGATTGCACCCTCTTTACTCGCAGGGAACCTTCCGGAGAGCACCTTGTCGAGTAGACCTGCGTCCTTAAACACCGTGTCGAAACGCTCAGCGATTTTTCCATCAAGCGCCGCGACCTTCTTACCAAAAGGATTGTGGGGAAACTCTTTCAACGACTCCGCTCCGTGAGCCTCAGCCTTCACGTGACAGACTGCGCAACTCTTCAACTCCTTCGAAAGAGTGGGGCCAAAGTATTTCTCGAAAGCCTTCTTGTTAGCCGGGGTCGCCAGAAGACAACTGGACGAAATCCAGAGGACAGCTCCCATGATGGTAAACAGGCGATTCACGGACACAAGAATACTAGTGAGTCTTTGACTTACAACGGCGCGTCTGCGGGCCATATCAGGGAAATGCCATCCCACTTCGACTGGATCCCGTCCCTTGTAGCACCATGCTGCAAGCCTTGAATTATGCGCATGATTTCATTGCCTCGCGTTCTCGCAGCCACTGCTTGCATCATCACACTATTCGCTGCCCGGGGCACTGCGCAAACTTCGAATTATAAATCGGTTTCAGATGACGAAATCACGGAACATATATTCTCACTCGCGCGGGAATACTTCCGGGAATTTCAGCATCCGGAGACTGGCGTTCTCTACGGCTCCCGACTTTCGGGAAGAGGCTCTTGGACTTCCCCTGCTGATATTCTCGCTGAGAAGCCTAAACCCTGGGGCTATGGATCTCGAGTCGCTGACACGGTTTTACACACGGGGCACATGCTGGTGGCCTTGTTAGATGCTCACACGTCCCGTCCCGATCCATTTCTGGAGAAACAGATTCGCATTCATTTCGAAGCGCTGAAATGGATAGGCTCCCTTCCGGAAACACATCCAAAAGCAGGGAAGCCGGAGCTGTCAGGACTGGTTCCGCGAGGGCCTCATCCGGACGATCCATCCGCCTACTTCGATGATTCTTCGATGGATCAGCACACGACCTACATCATCAGCCTGGCGCTCTTTTCCAAATCCAAACTGGCAACGGAAGCAGACAAAGCGTGGATTCGGGAATCGCTTGGAAAAGTCGGGCGGCGCCTCGAAAGACACGACTGGTCAATCGTCCGCGCCGATGGAAAGACTCAGGCTCATGTGGGGTTTTCCTGGAAAGGATTCAATTCCAGTCATGCCTCCATCCTTCTCCCCTCAGTTCTCGCTCTTCACCAAGGGACGGGTGATGATCATTGGAGCGAACTTTACGAAACCTTTCTAACTGAAAACGAAGGGAAACGCTGGGAGCAGGTCAAACCGGGTCCCCAAGTGAAGATCAATGGTCATCCGATCTATGCGAATCAAAATGCCTTTCGGGTCCATGCCTGGTATCAACTGGAAACGAATCCTGAGCGAAGAAAAGTAATTGGCGGCTTACTGAAACAATCGGTGAATATGCAACTGTCCCGGGAATTCCCCGGTGAATTTTACCGAAAATTTCACAGCGCAGAAGTGTGGAAGGAAGTCGAAGAGGCCTTTTCCTGGGGAGGCCCGAATTTAAAAGGGGCTCTCCCTGCATGGAAATCATTCAAGACGGAAATACTTGAGCAGGATCATGCCGGTCTCGCCGCACTGGCTCACGTGAGATTTCCGCTAGGTGGGTTTCACATGGCCTTGCTCAGCGAGAGTCCGGATTTGATCGACAGCAACGCGCTTCATTCCTGGGACATGCTGACCTCGGTGGATCTTAAGAATATATCGGCCGGGGAAACCCACTATCTGTTCTCGGTCGTTGGTCTTCATCTCTATGCCCGGCATTTCAAGGATGAGAAACCATCGGCGGAGACCTTTGGCCCCAGCCTTCCTCAAATCGATGTAGCAGGCATCGGGCCCGTCATGGATGTGGCAATTGAAAACCAACATGCCTTCGCAATCGGTCAGGGAGCTTTACACATTTTGGACATATCAAACACGGACCAGCCTGCAGTATTGGGAAAACTTTCCGGACTCGGCAGCGTTCGCCAGATCGTGGTCAAAGACGGCGTCGCTTATGTGACTTCCCGACAGGATGGCCTTTTCATTATTGATGCGACTGATCCTGAAAAACCGCGCCTTCTGAATCATTACGACACGGTCGAGTTCGCCACCGGCGTCGCTATCTCCGGGGATATTCTATTTGTGGCCTGCAGGCATTACGGTGTGGAATTGGTGGATGTCTCGGATCCCGAAAATCCGCGACACCTCAGCACGGTTCGGACCGGTGAGGCTCAATCCGTCACTTCCCGGAACGGAATACTCTATGCCGGAGTCTGGGCCAGTTCCGAGGTGGTATCTGTCGACATTCAAGACCCCTATTTCCCGGAAATCCTTTCAAAGGTTCCCCTCGATGGTTACGGAGACGGCGTCGCAGTCTCCGGCAACTTCCTCTACGCTGCCACCGGTCATCATTCCGGCGAACGGCCCCGCAAAAACCCGGGTGATCCCGGATTTGGGAAAGGGCATGGGCTGGAAGTGTTTGATCTCTCCGATCCTGGAAACCCGAAGTATGTTTCGCGTATCAAATTTCCGCCTCTCTACGAAATCGGAAATGATATGTGGAGCGTCACTATCTCCAACGGTCACGCCTTCGTCGCCGACACCTACAACGGATTGTTTGTCGTCGATATCCGCGACCCGGAAAACCTTCGCTTTGCAGGCCGCCATCAGTTGCCTCTCGTAGAATCCCGAAAAACGAACGGATTCGTTGGAGGACTGGCCTTGGCAAAGGACCGCGTATTTCTCGCAGGAGGCTTCACTGATCTCCATGTAATTCAAGCAAAGGACATGGCCGCGCTGGCCGATGAAGATCCCGGCAAAGCTCCTGTTCTGAAAGAGGCCCCCGAACCGCGCGGGGACGAACTGTGGAAAGCATACAGGCCGGGAGCGCAGGTTTACGCCGCCGAACTCCTTTCCGACTCGGTCGCCGTGGTCGCATGCGGAAGCGCAGGAGTTCACCTTGTCGATTTTGCAGAAGAGCCATTCCCGATTTCCAAATACCCGACGACTGGTTTCGCCACAGACGTCAGCGTATCGGACAAGCATATTTTTGTAGCCGAAAGTGCCGGCGGCTTGACTATTTTGGAGATCCCTGAGGAGGGAGAGAATCTGAAAGCAATTTCGCGTTTCGAGGTACCGGGAAAGGCTATCCGTCAGGTCGAGATTTCGAAGGACGGGGTTCATGCGATGTTGCAAGTCGGGGCCAATCAATTTTATATCGTGGATGTCTCGGATCCCGTGTCTCCCCGACAGGTTTTAAAAGATGCCCGGCACGGTTTGCTTTACGGAGATCAAATGATGCGGGGGCAGATCGACGATCGATATGCATGCGTTTTCTGGCATGTCTCCGGCTTCCACTGGTTTGATCTTCTGGCAAGTCCGGCTCCGGTTTTCAGCGGAAACAACTACCCCGAGAGAACCGGGTCCTCCAATGGGATGACGATCTTTCAGGGAAAGACTCTCGCAACTGTTCGAGGAGGATTTCTGCTACTGGATCTAGAGGAAACACGCCCCGTGAAGGAGCTTCCGCCGCACCAGATTGAAGGGATTCGTGACCACCTCGGAGTTCCCACCGTATCCGGGAATACCCTTTACGCCGCCCACCGGGCATCAGGAATTCTGACAGTGGTAGACATCAGCGACCTTGAAAATCCCCGCCTGGTCAAACGAATCCAGACTCCGGGGAATCCCGGTCGTGTCTCCAGCACAAATGACAAAGTGCTCGTCCCGAATGGATACTCGGGTTTGCTCATCCTGAACAGGTAGAGCGGAAATCCATCCGTTGACGGCCTTTCAAATCATACGAAACTATGAGCAGGATGATCCTGCGCCTTGCCATAACCCAAACGCTCTTCATTCCCTGGGCTCTCCTGTCTGCCAGCGAAAAAGATACTTCAGATTTTACTTTCTTTGAAACGAACATTCGGCCCGTTCTTGTCGACAGCTGCTACAAATGCCACTCGGTAAAAGAAGGAAAATCAAAGGGTGGCTTGTTGCTGGACACAAAAGACGGAATCCGTGAAGGGGGAGACAATGGACCGGCAGTAGTTCCGGGCAATGTTGAAGAAAGCCTACTGATCGCGGCAATTTCCCACGCGCAGCCCGATCTTGAGATGCCTCCGAAAAAAGAAAGACTTCCAGATAAGGTCATTGGTGATTTTGAAAAATGGATCGAATCAGGTGCCGCAGATCCACGGACGGAATCGACAGGAAAACTCTCTGCTTCTCCTACTGATCTGGAATCGGGAAGAAAGTTCTGGGCCTTTCAGAAACCGGTGTCTCATCCGATTCCGAAATCGGCGAAGAATCCAAAGTGGGCAAAATCAAAGCTCGATCAGTTTGTTCTCGGGAAACTGCAGGAAAATCAGCTCACCCCTTCCCCTGACGCAGAGCCTTCAATTCTGCTTCGGCGAGTCTATTTCGATCTGACAGGTCTCCCTCCCTCCATCGCTGACAAAGCAAGCTTCCTCAATAGTGTTTCCAGCGACGGAATAGATTCCGCGCTCGCAAAGCTCGTGGATCGGCTGCTTGCGTCAGATCGTTACGGCGAACGCTGGGGGCGACACTGGCTCGACGTGGCCCGCTTTGCAGAGTCGAGCGGAAAGGAATCCAATTTCACTTATCCGGAAGCCTGGAGATATCGCGACTATGTCATCGACGCCTTCAACGAGGACCTTCCTTTTGACCGGTTCATAACAGAACAACTCGCCGGTGATTTACTGCCCGCAAAAGATGATGCAGAGCGAGCCCGCTTTCTGGTTGCTACAGGTTACCTGGCTGTCGGACCGCTCAGTCTGAATGAAATGAGTCGAGAGCAATACCTCGCTGATATCGCTGACGAACAAATCAATGCCAGCACCCAGGCTTTTATGGCTTCGACCGTCGCCTGCGCCAGGTGCCACGACCACAAGTTCGATCCTTTCTCGATGAAGGATTATTACGCCATGGTCGGAATTTTTCTGAGCAGTAAGACTTTTGTCGGTACCGCGGTAGGGCCGGACAATCAACTGGGCGGTGAATTAATCCATCTACCAGAATCACTTGGCCTTCCGACTTTTTACAAACCGAGCACTGCAGAGGCGGTGAAAAAGCTTAAGCAGGATAAGAAGGATCTAATCGTCGCTGAAAAGGCGGCAAAGGAACGGGCCGTAAAAGCGCGGGAAGAAGGCAGAGACCCGGCAGAAGAATTCAGCCTGCAAATGGCCATCGGGAACATCTGGCGAAAAGGAAGCATCGACGGGAAACTCTCCCTCGTGGATGAAAATGGCCAGCCCAATGTGATGTGCATGGGAGTTACCGAATCCAATGCGATCATCAACTCCCCGGTTTACGAACGCGGTGAACTCGCAACTCCCGGCGAAGTGAAGGTGCCGCGTGGATTTCCGGAAGTTGTTCAACTGTCTGATCCACTGAATATCCCGGACGGCAAAAGTGGACGACTCCAGTATGCGAAGTGGCTGACTCATCCGGACCATCCCCTCACGGCCCGGGTCATGGCCAATCGCATTTGGAAACACCTCTTCCGGACAGGGATTGTTCGAACCACTGATAACTTTGGATACAACGGGGAGCGCCCCAGTCATCCGGAACTCCTCGACTACCTGGCTCTTCAGTTCACTGAGGAACACCATTGGTCGGTAAAGGGATTGATTCGCGAACTGGTTCTTTCGCGCGCCTACCGTCAGTCATCAGAATACCGCGAAGAAGCCTTTCTCAAAGACTCCGAAAACCGACTCGTCTGGAGAATGTCGAAACGACGCCTCAATGCCGAGGAAATCCGCGATGCAATGCTTTCCGTATCCGGCGATCTGGATGAATCCCGACCTCTCGCTTCCTGGATCGGCCGGACCGGTGACCGCAACGCCGCCCTCCTTCCCTTCGCCAAAAGCATTCCTGCGGATCTTGATGGATCAGTGCACCGCTCTGTCTACCTCCCGGTGGTAAGGGATCGCTTGCCGGATCTCCTGGAGCTTTTTGATTTTGCAGAGTCCAGCCTGGTTACAGGGCACCGGGAAACGACCAACGTACCGATGCAGGCTTTGTATTTCATGAACAGCACCTTTGTCGAAGATCGTGCTCAGAGCTTCGCTGCCCGCGTCAAGGTCGAGCCTTCGGAGGGTGATCGAATTGATAAAGCCTTTCGACTCGCCTTCAACAGGTCCCCCGCTCCGGACGAACGCGCTCTTGCAGAAACCTTTTTTGAAAAAGCCAAAGGACCAGACTCCCTCGAGCGATTTTGCCAATCGCTCCTTTCCACCGCCCGGTTCCGCAACCTCGACTGAACAATGAATCCAACAAATTCCCATTCAAGGCGAGCAGCCCTGAAATCCCTGTCCTCCGGTTTCGGCTACCTTGCCTTTTCCAGCCTGGCTACGATCGAGGCAGCGAAAGGAAAGGCGAACGGGCTTGCTGTCCGGGCACCTCATTTCCCGGCGCGGGCGAAGCGGGTGATCTTTCTTTGCATGAAAGGTGGCCCGTCCCATGTCGACACCTTTGACTACAAACCGGAATTGCAAAAACGAAACGGCGAGGCCTGGCGCGGGGGTGCGGCGCGTCTCCTTTCATCAGCTCAGGAGTTCAAGAAACACGGCGAGTCCGGAATCCGGATTTCATCCCTATTTCCAAACCTTGCCAAACATCACGCAGACGATCTCTGCGTGATCAACAGCATGCATACCGATTTGCCGAATCACCCACAGGCATATGCTCAATTGCATACCGGCAGCTTCCAGTTCACCCGGCCGTCGCTGGGAGCCTGGTCACTTTACGGGCTGGGATCATCGAATCAAAACCTTCCCGGCTTTGTCACCTTGAGTCCGCCATCTGATATGGGTGGGGCCAATAATTACGGCAGTGCCTTTCTTCCGGCGATTTACCAGGGAGCGAAAATCGGAGGCGGCCAGCTTCCTGCGCTTTTTTCGGCTTTGTCAGGAAAAACGGAGGAACCGGGTCCTCCCATGAAAAACATCGACAACCCGAACATTTCCCGTGAGACGCAGCGTGCCCAGATCAATTTAATCGCCGGACTGGATCAGGAGAAGCTGAATCAAGATCGTTACAACCCTGAGATCGAAGGGTCGATACAATCATTCGAGCTCGCCTATCGGATGCAGGATGAGATTCCCGACATCCTCAACCTTAACTCAGAGCCGAAGTCGATCCAGAAACTCTACGGAATTGGAGGAAATGGCGCCGGGGAACGCTTTGGCAAACAATGCCTTCTCGCCCGTCGACTGGTAGAAGCCGGAGTCCGTTTCGTCGAAGTGACGGCTCCTACGAGCTGGGACCATCATAGTCTCCTCAATGACAATTTAAAAAAGAGCAGCGAAGTGACTGATCAACCGATCGCAGCTCTCCTTTCCGACTTGAAGAAGAGAGGAATGCTGAAGGATACTTTGGTCGTCTGGACCGGGGAATTTGGACGCACCCCTTACGCCCAGGGTCTTGGCGACGGTCGTGATCATAACAACAAAGGCTATTCCATGTGGATGGCAGGAGGCGGTGTCAAAGGAGGCTACAATCACGGCGCGACGGACGACTTTGGATACAAGGCCATCGACAGGCCGGTTCATATCCATGACCTCCATGCAACCATCCTGCATTTGTTAGGGCTCGATCACGAGAGGCTGACCTTTAACTACGCCGGGCGCGATTTCCGACTGACGGATGTGTATGGAAATGTGGTAAAGGACATTCTAGCCTGAGCCATTCAGGTTCCGCAGAAGGTCGTGCAAACGATCTCGTCAGCTTTCGGAGCTGCTTCATAATCCGCAAACTCAGCCTGCTCTTCGAACGGGTTTCGCAAGACCTTGTCGAGACGGTGAAATGGCTCGAAATCTTTCTTCATTCCGGCCTGGATCGCCTCCTCCACCCGGTGATTCCTCGGAACGAAAACAGGATTCACTTTCATCATCAGGTCTCGTGCATTTTCAGTTCCGACGTCCTCCTTCTGAATTCGAAGCCGCCATTGTCCCAGCCATTCCCGGATTGCTTCCTGTTTGTCGAACAGCGAAACAAGAGCTTGATCGTTTCCGTCCCCGACAGCATCTCTCAGATGTCGGAATGTCAGAGTAAAATCGGCCTTGTTGCTATGCATCAGGCTAAGCAATGATTGAACAAGCTCCCAATCCCCTTCGACTTCCTCTGCAATTCCAATCTTCGAAGTGAACCGCTTTTGAAAGGCATTCTGAAATGTGTCAGGAAAACTGTCGAGCGCTCCTTCAGCTTCCTTCACCGCTTCATCTTCAGCTTTCCCTAAGAGGGGAAGAATTGCCTCGGCAAGGCGAGTCACATTCCAGTGCGCCATCTTTGACTGATTTCCGAAAGCGTACCTCCCACCCTGATCGATGTAGCTGAATTTCTTTGCCGGATCGTAGTCATCAAGAAATGCACAGGGGCCGTAATCAATCGTCTCGCCGGAAACAGCCATATTGTCGGTGTTCATGACCCCATGGATAAATCCAAAGGACATCCAATGAGCGATCAGGTTCGCCTGTCTTTCAATCACCGCCTCCAGCATCGCCCGATACGGATTTTCCGAGTCACGGGACGCAGGGTAATGGCGATCAATCACATAGTCAGCGAGGACCTTGAGATTCTCGTGATCCTGACGTGCCGCGAAATACTGAAATGTGCCAACACGAATGTGAGAAGATGCCACTCTGGTGAAAACACCGCCCGGTTCCATGGTTTCCCTTCGAACCTGATCCCCTGACCAGACTGCCGCCAGCGCCCGGGTAGTGGGAACCCCGAGGGCATGCATTGCCTCGGACACCAGATACTCACGAATCACCGGACCAAGAGCAGACAAGCCGTCTCCCCTCCGCGAAAAGTGCGTCGGTCCGGATCCTTTAAGCTGGATGTCACGTCGAATGCCTTTCTTGTCGAGAACCTCGCCAAGAAGCGTGGCCCGCCCGTCCCCGAGCTGAGGATTGAATCCACCAAACTGATGCCCCGAGTACGCCATCGCAATCGGCTGCGCTCCATCCGGAACTTGATTTCCGGCAAGGTAGGCCAGGCCCTCAGGAGAATCGAGTTTGTCCGGATCAATTCGAAGATCCAGCGCCAGTTCCCGGTTCAGGGCGATGAAAGCGGGATCACTGACGGGTGAAGGATTGGCAGGAGCAAAAAATGCTTCCGGCAAACTGGCATAGGAATTATCAAAAGGAAAAGGCATGTCGATATCCCCTACCATTAGCGGGGATATCCCCGACATCTTCTTTTTTGTGAGGAAATTTGGACTCCACGTAGGTTTTCAATCCTCCTTCACCGAAAAGCTGCCCCCAGCCTTCTGGTAAGCAATTGTCGAGATCCCCTGTGACATTCAGGGAAGAAGTGAATATTCGATTCTGCGCTTGCGATTAGAATCCTTCGCTCCATCCTTTCGCCATGCGCTTCATCCTCGGAACTCTCCTCTTCTTTTTTGCAGGGCTTTCTGTTTCTGCTCAGCCGGTGGTAACCAATCACAAGCCCGGTTCGGAGGTCCGCTACCCTGTGGTCATTCTCAAAGGAACGGTCGATGAAGGAACGAAATTGATTCAGGCGAAAAATGAATCTTCAAACCTGAATTCCGGGACGATCAAGGGTGAAACATCCGGTGGAAAATTTAAGGTGCTGGTCGAACTGGTTCCCGGCGAGAACAGAATCACTCTTTCAGCGGATGAGTCGAAAAAGACGGACTTGATTCTCAATTACAAAGCCCAGACAAACCCTCACTATGTCCGGGTGATTTGGATGACTGACAAGGGCGGCGCCACCAATTATGCAACCAGTTATGAGAAGGACCCTCAGAACTATTTAGAGAAGCTCGACCTTGCCGCCAAAATGCTACAGACATTTAGTGCCGAACGGATGTTTGATGCCGGATATGGCCGAAAAACCTTCAAACTCGAACTCGACGGCGACACGGGGAAAGTGAAAGTCCACACCCTGTCTGCTCCCAAAGAAGCCGCACATTATTATTCGATTGGCGATCAGCAATGGTATCGCGAAATCAATCAGTGGTTGAACAAAGAATATCCGGATCCTTTTGTGAAAAACATCGTCATCGCTTCCTACACCAGGAAGAATCCAGAGACAGGAAAGATGCAGGCGCACACTGCTCTCGGTGGAGGGAATATGGGACTCTTCGGTGGAGCCTCCGTTTTCAGTTGGCCGGACTCGATCCAGGATATCACCCACACTTTTTTGAGCGACGAAAAGATTGACCCGGCAAAAGTTCACGACGACAGCGCCGGGCGTCACACCGTTTGGGGGCTTGCCTCGACAACTCTCGGAGCGACTTTGCACGAAATGGGACACGCATTCGGTCTCCCCCACTGCACTGACCCGAACGGGATCATGACGCGGGGCTTCGACAAATTGAATCGTGCTTTCACTTTTGTCGACCCTCCCGGAGGAAGAAGGCTCAAGGCGATCCCGTTTCAGGATAATGATGTTGCTTACTTTGCTCCGATCAGCGCCTCTTATCTTCAATGGAGCCGATGGTTTCAACTGGACGCCCCACCATTCATGGACTCATCCCGTCCGCGCATTACCCTCTTCCATGAAAGCGGTGACATCAAAATTGAATCCGAAACTCCAATTCACTGGGTGGGATTCTGGCAGAAAGACAGCGTTTCGAAGTTCAAAGAGTTCACCGGTGAACAAACGAATATTTTGATTCCGGCAGGCGAGTGGAAGTCAATTCTCGGCAGCGATGACTTAACCCGAATCTCAGCCATAGCAGAGAATGGTCTCGATGCTGTCCTTCGGCTTGATAAGAAGTGAGACCGAATCACGTCCTCGACGATCCATTGGGATCTTCTATCCTTTGCTCATGAAACATCACCTTTGGCTCCTGGTATTTCTCCTCTTTTCGGGAACCGCTTTTGCCGACGCAGGATCGACCCACGATCTTCTCGCGAAAGGCACTGAATGGGAAACTCCAGCCTATACTTACGACTCCGGCAAAGAGGGGCCGACGGTCGTCATCATTGGCGGGATGCATGGCAACGAGCCCGCCGGAGCTGCTGCTGCCGCCCAAATCCGACACTGGCCAGTGCTTACAGGAAAACTGATCGTCATTCCGCGTGCGAATCAAAAGGCATTGAGCGCCCGCCAGCGCCGGATCCCTGATTTCCCGACAGCAAGCAGTGACCTCAATCGAAATTTTCCCAAAACTGGCGAACCCAATGAAGCCAGAACGGTTCTTGCCAAAGCGATCTGGGCATTTGTCACGGAACTGAAGCCCGACTGGGTCATCGACCTTCATGAGGGGTTCGCAATCAATCGCCAGAACTCCAAGTCCGTTGGCTCCAGCATCCTTTGCAACCCAGACAAATCGACACGCATGCATTTTGAGCACGCGATCGCTGTCGTCAACGCATCGATCAATGATCCAGCGAAACTCTTTATCTTAAAGGATGAGAATCTCACCGTAAACGGAAGCCTCGTGAGAGCATCCATGCAGCGACTCGGTGCCGTCGGGGCAATCTTCGAAACCACTTACGAAGGTCAACCTCTTCCTGTTCGAATTCGGCAGCACCGGCTCATGGTTCACCGCGTGTTAAAAAATCTCGGCATGATCGAAAACGGCCCCGACCAGTTGGTGTTTCGAGGAGAAGCAGAGAAGACCCAGTACATCGCAGTATTTCAGGACTCCGGAGTTGGTGGGAACGGCCCTGGTGCGATTCGCGAAAAACTCGACTCCGCTAAGGGAAAGTTCTCCACAAGAATCATTGGCGGTGCTGAAATCAGAAACGGAATCCTGACGGAATTTGATGCCGTAATTTTCCCGGGCGGAAGCGGAAGCAAGCAAGCCGCCGCCCTTGGCGAAGCAGGACGAGAGGAAGTCCGCGAATTCATCAAAAGTGGAGGAGCCTATGTCGGCGTCTGCGCCGGTTGTTATCTCGCCTGCGAGAATTTTTCCTGGGGTCTGAAAATTCTCGACGCGAAAACCCTTTCATCCAAATGGAAACGTGGCCGCGCCACGCTTGATCTCGAGTTTGCCGAGTCGATCTTTTCCAGTTTAAATCTCGATTCACGAGACGCTTCCGTAGTCTATGTCAATGGACCGGTCATGGGACCCGCCAATTCGGACGCAATTCCTGACTATGAAACCGTTGCCCTTTTCAAGTCGGAGACCGCTGAGAATGGATCGCCTAAAGGAATTCAAATCGACTCTCCTGCAATCTTGCGGGGAGGATTCGGAAAAGGACGTGTCGTCGGAATCAGTCCTCATCCCGAGCAGACTGAAGGGCTGCGCGACGTCCTTCCCCAATTACTCGACTGGGCATTAGAAACTTCGCACTAAACCGGACTTCACAACACCATGGGACACGGCACATTTCAGGCGGGAGAACTCACAGCCGTCATCGGGGATAATTCCGAACATGAAAATCATCGCGCGGGATACAACGGAGTCTGGTCACTCCAGCACCAAAGCGGAACACGCAGTCTATTCGTTCCGGGTATAGCCGGTTTGAATTTTGAGCACATTGTCAGTGGAGAAGGAGAAGAGAACCGGGACATCTTCTTCGAGCCCCGGAAGGCTCCGATGACGTATCGGAAAATTTCGGATACGGAATGCGAATTGTACCAACCTCCAACGCCGACTTTCCATCTGGAAAGCTGGACGACTTTCAAGATGAGTCCTCCCCACGCGATCGATATGACTTTTCGCTGCAGGCCTGATCAGCATGCCTTCAATTTTGGATACATCGGCCTTTTCTGGGCAAGCTACATCAATGCCCCTGCAGACAAGTCGATCTACTTTCGCGGCGGACTTCCCGGACAGACCCGACCGCTTTGGTCGCAGTTCTGCTCACAAATGCACAACCGCGACAGCACCGTCAGAGGAGTTAAAGACAATTTCCAGATGACTTTTGCCGATGATACCAGGGAGACTCTTTACAAAAGCTTTTCACCAATGCAGTTCGACACCTCGATGTTTTACGGGAATTTCGACGACCATACTTTTGCTGTGATGTTGAAGAGTGATGATGGTCTGATTCGATTGAGTCATTCTCCTTCAGGAGGAGGTGGCAATGCAGAACGCGAAACCACCAACCCTGCCTGGGATTTTCAATTCATCATCCCGGAATACGAAGTCAATGCGGAGTACACACTTCAAGCGAGAGCGATCTTCCGGGAAAAATGCAGCCGCGATGAAATCTTATCCGAATGGGAAGCCTGGAACGCCGCAAAATAAAATTTGGTCAATCACTCAACCACTACTTCATCGACATAGAATTCAAAGGGAAGCCCCTTCGACTCGGTCACTACGTAGAATCCGGATTTAATCCTTGAGAGATCTTTTCCTTCGAGCGGCAACTCATACTTCTTCCATTCAGAGGTCAGGGAAATTTCTGATACCACCCTCGCCGTATCAAAGTAGGTCTTGTCCTCTTCAATGATCCCAAAACCAAACTTTGCCGATTCGCCGCCTTCCTGTCCTCTCGCCCAGAAGCTCAACTTCTTCGCCCCCGCCAGATCAAAGCCTCCCGGTTGATCCCCCCAATCACCAGCAGGACTCTGCCAAACGATTCCTCCCCATCCTGCAGGCTCGGTAAATTCGATTTTCACACAATGTTCTCCCACCTTCGGGTTCTCTCGGGAGTCCAGGGTAAGCTTCATCTTATCCGTATCCCCCATCCACCCGCTCGCGGCGTAAGGCTGTGTATCTCTGGGATCGCCTCCGGCAATCGTCAAAGGCATTTTAATCTTCGATGACGGTCCGGCTTTGTAGTCCCCTTTCACTTTTAAAGAAAGGCTTCCCGTCGCGGCACCTCCGGCGCCGTCGTAAACATAAGCATAGATCCGGTAGGTGCCTCCGTTGTCCGGCATTCGGAAAGTGGCGCCCTCATTTCCTGATCGAATCACCGCCTCTGGGAATTTCGGAGGAGAGGGACGAAAATCTCCGCCTTCGGCGACTTCTTTCCAATCCTCGGTCAACTCCCACTTCACCTTCATTTCATCCCCTTCCGGATCTGAACACTTCAATGTGACGCTTACCTCTGCGCCGGCTTCCAGCAATTCGTTCGCAGTGGAAAACTCCAACTCAGAAATAATCGGACACCGGTTTTCCGGAGACTTTCCCGACCACAGTTCAGTCAGTTCGTCGACAGCCGCCAGTTTCTCACCACTCGGTAAAAGCATTCCAAACCAGGTGGCTGAGGCCTCCTGCTTCGCGCCCCAGGTAAAGGCATAACTTCCCAGACAGAGAGAGTCCTTATGAACGGCTTCATAGGCGGCTCGATAAGATTGTCCTTTTTCAGTACTGGTAGGTTCATCAGGCATGCCCCATTTCCCCGGGGGTAACTCCCAGGTACCGGACGGACCGAACTCGGTCACAATATAAGGCTTCACTCCACCAGCTTCACGATAGCGACTCGGCAAAGAAACGACGCCGCCGTAACTGTTGATCCCGTGAATATCGATGCTGGGACAATAACGATTGATCGATTCCACCCGGCGGCCACCGATTTCGGCTGTGACCGTCATCACCGGATGATCCGGATCCAGGTCTTTGGCCATACGCGCGAGATGTTCGATATGCATCCAGATGGCCGGATTGCCTCCGTCGGCGTAGCCTTCCATCTCATTTCCAACAGCCCACATCAGAAGGGCCGGATGAGATTTGTATTTCTTCACAGCATCCCTGAAGTGTTCGATTTGATCATCCACCTGAGCGTAATCTTCATAGGAAAAGCCATGGCGCTCGTGCCCCAACCAAAATCCGAGTGTCACCTTCAGACCAAGCTCTTCCGCTTCATCCAGAAGTGCTCCCGTATCTTCATCAATCGCCCAGGTCCGGAATGAATTTCCACCATACTTCGCCAACAATTCTTTGGGTCCATCTCCGCCGGTTCCCTTCACCACGAATTCTTCTCCGGAAACCAGAAGCTTAAAGTCATCGGATCCGGACTTCTCCACCTTTACCAGTCCCATCGATTCAGCAGAGTGGGATGATCGATCTGACCCTGTTGGGCCATCCTGAGCCACGACTGCAAATTGAAACACGAAGATTAGGAAAAGGAATGGAATTCGACTCATAGCAATCTGAAGAGACCGATCAAACCACACCCTTCATCGCAGCGCAAGCAATCGCGATTGCACGACTTCCCGCAAGGTGTCATTTTGTGGGGATGCTTTTCCGAACCGCAGTTGCCTGCTTTACACTTCTTACTTTGACGGGATGTGAGGAAACCGCTGTTTCGGAAACCGGGAAGACGACCAGTTTACCGAGAGCGGCCTGGGTATGGAATCGGTCTACCCCTTTCCAGAAAGAAGAGCAAACCCAGCTAATCGAAGCAGGAATTCAAACGATCTTCTGGCAGATAGGCGAACTGAAATTGGAAGATGGCAAGCTTGCCGTGATAGGCCAGTGGCCGCTTCCAGAGAGCACTGATAAGATCGAGTTTCATCCGGTTGTTCGCCTCGATTCGAGCATTCAGGATCCTTCAGAAGTCGATCCGGTCGAGCTGGCGTCCCGGGTCAAAGCCGCCGGAGCAACAGGATCCATCCAATTTGACTTCGACTGCCCTACCCGACTTCTTCCCCGCTATGCAAAGCTTCTTACAGAATTTCGGCAGGCATACGGCGAGATCGATTTGAGCTGCACAGCCCTCCTCAGTTGGACTGACTCCAGCGACTTTGCTGAACTCGAAGAGGCCGTCGATTCGATCTACCCCATGTTTTACGATGCTCTTCCCGAAACTCCGCAATCGGGCAACCGTCCTTCAAACGCACTCCCCTTGATCGAATTCAGCACTTTTTCCGCTCAGCTTAGAAAATGGGAAGCTGGAGTCTCGATCCCCTGGCATCTGGGGCTTCCGAATTTTAGGCGCCTCTCGATCTTCCGAAACGGCAAGCCGCAGGGGCACATCCGCTCGTGGACGAAAGAGGAGTTGATGGAAAATCCAGCGATCCGCTTCGATAGCAATGGTCGAATCGGCACTTTCATATTCCAGGTAACAAGCCCTACCCGAATTGGAACCGTCAGCTTGCAAAAAGATGACTGGCTCTGCTTTCGTCAGTGCGACAGGGAAGCTCTCGCACAATCTCTCGAAGCAGGCGAACAATCCTCGGCTGAAAGCATCGTCTGGTATCAACTGCCCCGCGAAGGTCTCGCATCAAATGGATGGAGCGTCCCGGAGCTAGCCGGAAATTTTCATGAATATGGCTTCAAGGGAAAAGCGGAGATCCGAGAAAATCGCCTTCACCTTTCAAATCCGGGACCTGTTGATATCCCCCTCAATCCGGGAGAACTCCACAAAGTAATTATCTCATCCGACCGACCGTTCCTGCGCGAACTTGAACCGGGCGAGTTTTCCAAGGCTGTATTTGTCAGAAACGAAAAACCGGTCCCGGCGTTTGCCGCAACTGAGGTGAGCCTCTATTTTCATCATCTTCACGCCGGTGAATCTCTCGCATCCGGACTATTTCTTATTCGCGAACCGCCCAATTCACTGCAAATTAATTACAGCCTCGACCATGGTCAGAGGCACAAGCTCGAGATCGTCCCATGAAAAAAATCTCCAACACCCTGCTGATTCTGACTTTGTCCGCCAACCTTGTGTTTGCCTCCGGCTACTGGGCATCACCACCCAAAGGATTGAGTCACTTCGTGAAACGCCTACCGGCAAAGTCGCTGGCTGAGTTGATGGAGGAGACTAACCAGAATGCCGTGAAGAAAGACGAGGAGGTTTTCCTCGAAGAATCTCAAATGGAATGGCGAATTCCGCGCATCACCAAGATGGCAAAGGAAGTCTCACGGGAGGAGGGAATAGCGAAGTGCGATGAGCTCCTCGCAGAAATCCGCCTGAGCGGAAAGATCCATAACGGCTGGGTAAATATGCTTCATGATATCCGTGATTGCCTTTCCGACACCGAGACACCCGCGAACGCCGCCATTTTTTATTGTGACTGGAGAATCGCCCTGGGGCCCGTTGTGGGAAATCTGAAAAAGGAACAGCTGACTGCGATTAATAAGCAGATCACCACGAGAAACAGCCGAATCCTTGCGCACTTTCACTACTTGCTAGGGGCCAGCCAATTCCTCAGTAATAACCGTCGGGCTCAGTGCGGATTTACAAAATTCTCCCAGGTGATCGAACTCTACCCGAATCACCCCAGAGCAGAAACAGCTCTCTTCATGAAGGGCCGGGCTGCGCTCGATGATTCGCGAAAAGGGTGGGGAGATCCTCCCGATCCCGCAAAGCTGACTACCGCCACGAATGCGTTCCAAGAGTATCTGAAAAAATATCCAGAGGGTCGTTTTGTGGGTGATGTCTACGGTTGGCTCGGAGGGATCGAAGTGCGACGCGAGAATTATGCGAAGGCGATGTCCTGGTATGTCAAACAGCTGGACGTTCCGGATCATCCTGAGATCACACGCAGCGCATCACGGATGGTGGAACGGGTCATGGCCGTCGTGCTATCTAAACCGGATGAAGGACCGATCGAAGATATCGCATCTCGTCCTGAAATTGCGATGGGGACGGTCTACTGGATCCTATATGCCCCGGAAGCGAATATCTACAATGGATTTTACGACCACCCGGAAGTCGTTGAGAAATGGAGAAAGCACTGGCTGCCACGATTAGCAAGCGCCGTCGAAAAGAACAAGAAAGTTTGGGACGATCGCGGACTCACGGCCTGGTTTGCGGCCATTCAGGCACACGCAGCCAGCAATGCCGGAGATCAGAAAAAGGCCCTCGCCTTCGTCCACAACTACAGCGATGAGCTTCCGAACTCAGATGACCTTTCCTTCGTTCACGCAGTGATTCTGCAACGTTCAGGCGACGCTGAGAAGGCGGTTTCAGCCTACCGGAATTTTCTGGCTGACTTCCCGAACAGCCCGCTCCGGGAAGGAGCCTCGTTCCGGCTGGCCACCGCGTATCAGGATGCTGGAAGAGGCGGTGACGCTGTCGCCAGCCTGCTGCAACTCTCCAACAAACATGAACTGCAGCATGTTGACGGAGCAGTTTACACGCCGTCCTATTACGAGAGCCAGCTCTATCCTAACAGTTACAGCAACCTGCCCCGGGCGGCGAGCGCATTGAGTCCAAGTTTGACGGTGGCTGAAGAGGACCAGGTAAATCAGTATCTCGATGCCCTGCTTCAATTTGCCCCTGTTCCTGAACTGTCCGAGCTCCAGCAAATGGAATCCGCCCTGACTCCCGAGGCTTGGAAAAAAATCCGGATCATTATTCTCGGCCGGGCGCTCTCGGAAGGCCACCCTGACATTGCTATGAATTTCGCAGGTCGCGATGAAGCAATTTTGGCAAAAGAAGTCGCAAGTTATTCATCGGCCGCGAACAAAAACCCGTCGGCCGTGACCTTTCTGAATCTCGGAAACGCGTGGCGCGAAGCAAGAGGTCGCCTCACCTCCCCCGCCCTGCAACTTGACCGTCAGAGAATTTTTGAAGATGATCACAGCAGCGCGGCCGAGGAACTGAGAATCGAAAACGCTATCGCCATTGGATTCTCTGAAGGCGCAGCCGACCGGGTCCTTCAGATGGACGAATTGACAAATGCCATCGACGCGTGGGAAAGGGCCGCCGAACTCGCGGAACCCGGATCTCAAACACAAGCTACCGCACTTGCCGAAATTCTGGAGGCCTTACCTTTGGTCGCCATGGCAACCCCTTTTGCACGTAAGTTCGCTGCGGAGAACGACTGGAACGCCCGGGCCATACATTTCTATTCCAAACTTCAAACCGATTGCCCCGGAAGTCCTGAAGCTGTGGCGGCGGCTCGCCCCTTCTTCAGAAAGCCGAAGGTCGATAACATTAACGGTGAACAGAAACCTGAAGTAGACCCCGCGACAAGTGATCCTTTTGACCAGGAGTCAACAGGATGGACCAATTACCTCTACGGTTTCAGTCAGGACTACATTCGCCACCGGGAATTTCTCTATGAATCTCTTTTAGAATCCCCTCAGAATCGCAAGTCAGATCCGCGTGAGAACAATGGAGGATATCAAAAACTGCTGGATGAGCTCTACGCCATTGATGCGGGAGGAAATGCCTTTGAGCTGGCTTTTCATATGAAACACCTCCGGCAGCGATCCCGTGTTATCTACACGCATTGGAACAACGCATGCATTCACTATGCGATCGAGGATCTCGCCGAAATGGTTTCGGTAAAAGATCCACCACCGGCTGAGGTGAGAATCCGTTACTTTGAAGTCAGGCGTTCGGCCATCAATGTGATGGCCTGGCACAACCGGGTCAAGCTTCAGCCAGTCAGTCCGGTGATTCGGAGTACCGGAGGTCCCAGAGTGGATGCTTTTGTCGACCAGGAGATTCGAGCAGCCCTTGCAGCCCCTGAAATGAAACCCGTCGCCGATAGACTGGAATGCCTCCGGCTTTTCATTCTGGCAAATACCGGATTTCGTCTCGATACACCTGCCCGGGCGGAACCCCATGCTCCCGGTGAATCTACCGTTGAGACACGCGACTGGGCAGAGGTTGAAAAAGGCGCAGAGAACTTTCTGAAGCAATACCCGACCAGCCTGAAAAGAGAGGCGATACACCTGCTCCACATGAGAGCCGCCTACCGTGCAAGGCGACCACTTCTCTACAGCTCGGCTGCCCCCTTTCCGGAGAATCCGTTTATTGCTTCCGACTACATTCGCCGAGAACTACCCAATCAGCTTCCGTGGGATCCGAAACCGGTAGAGGATGCGATCGATGCTTATTTGTCAGACGTCAAAGATCCGAAGTACGTCGGCGAAGTTCACGACTTTCGAGCGGCAATCGCGTTTCGCGCGAAAAACTGGAGTGAATGCATTGACCATTCCCTGAAAATTCTAGACAACCCCGACTTCGTCGATCTCCACAATGATTCTCTGCGGAGACTGTCCAATGTCTTTGCCAAGCTTGCTGACCGCGACGACCGAGTTGCGATTTTCGAAGCCGTCAGGAAGTCACCGCAAGCCACTGACTTTCTCAAGCAATATGTTGAGGCCGCTGACGAAAACAGTTGGGGAATGAACCCGCTCCATTTTCTGTCGGCATGGATTCGTGATCGACTTGACGGAAAACCGGTCGCGGTAAATTAGGCGAGCCGTCTTAGTTTCCAGGTCGGGGCAGTTTTCTGACTACGAGGCTTTCGGCTTGTATACAAGCGCAAGCAAAACTCCGGATAAAATACTGCCCAGCATTCCCGATACTATCCAGGGCATCATAAACCGGTCGGGGATAGCGATGAATACGAACATGAGAATTGACCCGGCGGTTCCGACGAGACCGAGAAGAAAACCGTAGATGGCGCCACACTTGGCACCTTTATCCGGAAATCCCAGCGCCCAGACGGTGGCGAAACCGATCATGATGATGAGATAGCAGGCGTATTGCAAAGGCAATCGGGCCATCATGTCGGCCTCGGGACGCCAGCTCTCAGCAGTTTCTTTGTAGGCGCTTCCGAGAATGACTCCGTGAGCCACAAAGTCAAAAACGCTGATGAAGACAAACAGAACAACAATGGAAATAATGAGACGCGGTATATTCATAACCCCTTGATCCTATCGCAGCGACCTCAATGGACAAGAACATTTCCATCCTGATCCGATCCCGATCACTTGATTGCCAAGCAACCAGTTTTAGAAAGAGTGAGATTCCTCAGTCGGCCACCTTGGCCAGGTATACGGTGCTTTTCGAATCTTTATCCTGAAGCGGATTGTAAAAAGAGACGACGTGTGACTCGCAACTCTCGAAGACCTCTTCAAGAGCAGCCATGAAAGTCTCTTCCGGAGGATCGTCGGACCAAAGGCCAAAGACCCCGCCCGGGTGCAATTTTGCCGCAAGCTTTTGTAATCCGTCCGCCTCGTAGAAGGAGTTGTGCCTCTCGTGCAGCAGGTTCGCCGGAGAGTGATCGATATCAAGGAGCACCGCGTGAAATCGTTTACCTGCTGTCTTCGGATCGAAAGTTGGGCGTGTCTGCGGAGTTAGCGCAAGTTTGAAGAAATCCCCGTGAACAAACTGACAACGTGAATCAGCGCTCAAGCCCTCTCCCAGAGGGACCAGCCCTTCCCGGTGCCAGTCAATTACCGGCTGGAGATAATCTACAACAAAGAGCGAACCAACCCTATCACTAAGCAATGCCTCGCGAGCGGTATACCCAAGTCCCAATCCGCCGACAACAACATCGAGTTTCTCGCCTTCGGGGAATGACTCCGCAATGCTGGCAAGACCGAGATTAGACAGGGCCTTCTCCACCTCGGTGAACAGGCTGGACATCAAATACGCGTCGCCCAGGATAATTTCGTAAACCTCCTGATTATCGAGAGAAAGAATGGTACGACGACGGAGGCTCAAATCACCTAGAGGCGTTTCGTGAAAAGCGAGTTCTTCAAATCTGGGAATTGGCTGAGACATCTGGATGGGAGTGGAAAGGTAACATCACAATAGAGGCCGTTTCCAGAAATCCCAAATCCCAAATCTTGATGATTCCCTATCCCCGCCATTTGCGAATTCGCTAAATCCCTCCCATCTTCGCCAATGCTGAAGTTTATCACTCTGTTTTCATTGATCTTTTCCGTGACAGTAGGAAACGCTGCCCCGGAAAACTGGCCTGGATGGCGGGGCCCGCGAGGGGACGGCACAGTCGCGAACGCTGAAAAACTTCCGGTGAAGTTTGATATCGAAAAGAATACCGTCTGGAAAACCAAGGTTCCGGGAATTGGACACGCATCCCCTGTGATTTGGGGAGATCGGGTTTTTCTTGTAACCGCCGACGAAGATTCGAGCACCCGCTCCCTTCTTTGCTTCGACAGAAAAAGTGGGAAGCAGCTCTGGTCAAAAGTCGTTCTCGAAGCTCCATTTGAAGATATCCATCGACTGAACAGCCGTGCCTCAAGCACCCCTGCGACCGACGGCGAGCGGATCTATGTCAGTTTTCTACACGGGGACAACATGTTCGCCGCAGCCTACGACTTCGAAGGGAAGCAACTTTGGAAAACCGAGCCAGGCGTATTTTCCAGCAAGCACGGTTACTGTTCCTGCCCCGTCCTCTGGAACGAGAAAGTAATTATCAACGGAGACCACGACGGCGATGCTTATATCGTTGCCCTCGATCAAAAGACAGGGGAACAAATCTGGAAGACAGACCGCCCTAACAAAACACGAAGTTATTGCACTCCTATCATTCGAAAAATCGACGGACGCAATCAAATGATTCTCTCAGGCAGCTTGTCCGTCGCCAGCTATGACCCCGACACGGGTGAGCAGCATTGGGTAATCGACGGCCCAACAGAACAGTTTGTGGCGTCGCTGGTTTATAATGAAAAGCTGAATCTCCTTTTCCTTACCTGTGGATTTCCTCAGAAGCACATGATGGCAATTCGTCCGGATGGTAAAGGGAACGTCACTGACACTCATATCGAATGGCGCGACACTGCCGGCGCTTCTTATGTTCCCAGCCCCGTTGCAATTGGTGACTACTTTCTCGTCGTCGCCGACAACGGAGTCGCCAGTTGTTTCGTTGCCAAAACCGGGGATCGACTCTGGCGAGAGCGACTACCCGGCAAACACAGCGCCTCGATCATTGCTGCCAACGGCCTTGCCTATTTCACCTCGGACACAGGAATTGTCTCCGTGGTAAAACCGGGCCCGACCTTTGATGTGATTGCCCAAAGTGAAACTGGAGAGAACGTCTTCGCCTCCCCGGCTGTCTTCGAAAATCAATTATTCGTCCGCAGCGAGGGGCACTTGTATTGCATTGGTGAATAAGGCTTCAGTTTCATTCTTGACCGAAGTCGGTTTCGTCAGTGTCATATTGGTTGATGAGTCACGCCACTTCTACACGCTCGCCAGGTTTGCTGGTTATTTTCTGCGGACTGATCACCACAACTATCAGCCTCGTAATTGTCACTCTTCTGGCTGGAACTGATTTCAATGTAATCGGCTGGTATTGGTTGTTTGTCATTCCACTCGGGGCAATTCTTGTGGGACTCGCAAGCGGCACCGGATACTATTTCGCATCGAAATGGACTAACAGTAAGATTGTCGGCGTTTTTGTTTGGCTCATTTTACTCATCAGCATCACTGCTTATGTGATTTCTCACTTCATCAGCTATCGGATGTTCGTGAATACGGAGGAGTTCACCTTCATTCAATATATTCAGGCTTACGCAGAGGGTTTGAGTTTCGAGAAGTCCGGGAGTAACGGAGAATACGGAGATCCTCTCGGAAAATTGGGCTACTTCTTTCTGCTCCTCGAAGGACTGGGGGTATCTATTGGCTCGATCTACCCGGTCGCCTCACTATGGACTCAGGCATATTGCGACCGTTGTAACTTCTACCTGAAAAAGCAACGAACCGGATTCATTTCCTCCGACGAAACAACAGCGGACCTCAGGAAGAAAAAGAAGCCGGAGAAGGAAGATATCCTCGTCGGTGCAATTAACTCCTCCATAATGCGCACCGGTCAGCTCTTTGAGGAAAATGAAGCAACGCCTTATGAAACAATTCAAAGTGCTATCGGCCATTTGGACCAGTCACAAAAGAAAAAGGCCCTCGCCAATGTGACCGTTGAGCTTTTCAAATGTCCGGCCTGCGACACTCATCAGATCAAAGCGACCTTGATCAATCAAACTACTGGCGGATCTCCGGCCACCTCCGAACTCGCCAAGCTCATCAAACCATCTTAAAAAATAGAGAGATCCACATCTTAATCATTTCCAAGCCATGAAACTTCAAACACTCTTCGCATCAACGGCTCTCCTTTTTCTGGTGAGCTGCAATGAAACAACAGTCACCTACAACCACGTAGATCAGGAGACTGCGGGCAAGTGCCTCGAAATCCTCCGCTCTGGAATTCAGGATAAGGAATTCTGGCCTTCGATCCACGCGGCCGAAGGCCTCACCCTGGCAGGTCATGGTGATGAAGTGATCAAACATTTGAAGCCGAAACTCACTACCGAAAAAGACCAACAGCAACTTTGCGGAGTTGCCCGCGAGTTGGTCCGAGCCGGGGAAGCGGATCACATCAAAGTGATGGCCGATATTTTAATGGGCGAAGAGCCTTATGCTCATATCCATGCGGCGGAGAGCCTCTTTAAAGTTCATTCCGTAGGCGATCTCGAAACCATGAAGAAAGCATTCGCCGCCAAGTCAGACATCAAACTTACCCTCATGGCGGCAGCGGCACTGATTCGTATCGGCGAAACTCCGGAACCCATCGAAGCGGTTCGAGCAGCTCTTGCTTCAGACGATCCCGAAGGCATTCGCATTGGAGCCTGGATTTTGGGTCGCGTTGGTGAGCCGTCCGATATTGAAAGACTGAGACCTCGTATCGCCGCCGCTCCGGATCCAGTGATTAAGGCCTATGTTCAGCATGCCCTTGCCGCCCTCGGTGATCCTGCCGGACTCGAATCCTTGCGAGCTAACACCTTATCCCCGGACCCTGCCATTCGTACTTACGCGGCAACATTCGCCGGTGACGTGGGAGACATCAAACTCATCCCGGTTCTCATTCCTCTTCTTGATGATTCACATCCGGATGTCAGATACCGTGCTGCACAGAGTATTCTGCAGTTGGCGCAGTTGTAGAAGGGGCATCGATTGATTAATTAATTAACCAGCTCGAAGACCACTTTCACAGTAACATACAGGCTCACCTTTCCCCGGGCGACTCCCTCCTGCGTGCGATCAATCCCCGTGTTTCTCGTTATGTTGATGCTAATGGAAAGAAAATAGCCATTGAAGTTACCTTCTTCAATCTTGAGAGGTTTTCCGAGGGTTAACTCATATACTTCAGCCATCGCGGATGCTTTCTCGCGGGCAGCTTTAAGGGCTTCCGTGCGAAGCTCCTTTCGGATCTCAATGTCATCCGTCCGCAAAAACCGGGTCCCGCTTACTTCAATTTCCGGATTCTCCGCCAGCTTGCTGTGAATTAGTTCCAACTGATCTACCTGATCGAGAATCACCAAGAATTCGCGCGTACTGAAGAAGCCCTTCCATATTTTCTGCCGGTTTGGACCGTCAACGTATTCCTTTCCAAACTCATGATCCTTCAACTGCACTTCCTCCGCTTTTACCCCGAGAGCCCCAATATCTTCAATAACCCCGTCGAACACCTTTTTTGATTTCCCCTGAGCTTCCGACAATTGCTCGTCCACCGTTCGAATCTCCACAGAAATCCTGATTTGATTCGCCGTCGAGATCCGCTCAGCCGTTCCGGATACGGAAATAGACCGGGCTTGGCTGGCGCCCACTTCCTGTCCATTCGAGACAAACACGGCCGCAAAAAGGAAGGTGGTAACAAGTAGAATTCTCATATCAGAAGAATTGTCCACGCGAAATCCGGACAGAAGCAGAATCTCCGAATAAATACCCGTTGCTCCGATCCCGCACCCCCGCTAGCATTGCCTCTCATGAAAGTTTTCCTATTCAGTCTGTCCTTTCTATATCTCCTGACTTCCCCGTCCTTTGTAGAGGCACAGGCGAAGTTCGCGCTACCAACAGATCTCAGTAAGCTCCCCGGTAAAGGCGCTCTTCGCGACTACGAGGCCTATTTGAAACGCTGGCCGGAGTTCCGGGAAAAGTGGTCAAAAAGCGTGGAAGCAGATCGGGGTTCCGTCGTTTTTCTGGGGGACTCCATTACCCAGGGCTGGGGAAATGATTTCAAAGGGGAGTTTCCGGGGATGAAGCTCGCCAATCGCGGGATCGGAGGAGACACCACCCGTGGAATCCTGATCCGGCTCGAGGACATCCACGAAATCAATCCAGCTGCGATTGTGATGCTCATGGGAACCAACGATATTGAGGTCAACATTTCGCCGGAAGATGCAGCTTACAACTTCGAACTCATCTACAAAGAATTGAAGGCGAAGAATCCTGACACACCACTTATTCTTTGCCGTGTTTTCCCGAGTTCCGAGGAAAAGGACAGGCCGAAGGAAGAAATTACGAAGCTCAATGAACTTTGCGAATCCATTGTCCGAAATGATTCACAAGTCACGGTTCTGGATACGTGGACACTTTTTGCCAATGAGAGTGGTGATGCAGATCCCACCTGGTTCAAAGATCTCCTCCATTTGAATCCGGAAGGTTACAAGCGCTGGGCAGCGGCACTTCGGCCACTCTTCGCTACGCTCGGTTTCCTGGAAACTGAGTCGGACGATTTTAAACCCGAAGAAGGTTTTGTCAGTCTGTTCAATGGCAAAGATCTCACTGGGTGGGGATACCGCCCCACTCCACCTCGCAAGAAACCCAAGAAGCCTCGTCCGAACGCACTCAAGTTTGTCGAGATCAAGGAAGCAGAAAGCTTTGATGGAAAGACAATCAGCTCCGACGGTCGCTATGAAGCGATCAATGGACGGCTGGTCGCTAAGACTCCAGCGGAGGGGCGAAGGATCCAGCAGATCTGGACGACAGCCGAGTTCCCAAGCGATTTCATCCTCAAGCTGGAGTTCCGTGCAACTCCCAACGCCGACAGTGGCGTCTTCATTCGCAAGCCACAATTGCAGTGCCGCGATTTTCCTCTGGCCGGTCCCTACAAGGACCTTGAAAATTACAAAGCTCAGGACTGGAACGAGATCATTATCACCGTTAAAGGCGGCAAGGCTCATTCCACCTGCAATGGTGAAGTTCTCGAAGATGCGATGGCAGTTCCTGAAACCGGACCTATCGGGCTCGAAGGCGACCGCGGCCAAATGGAATACCGCCGCATTCGAATGAAGAAACTGAGTGAGTGACATCGCCGAGGCTTAGGCCAGCTTTCCCCTCTTCTATTTTTCCATGATTCCCGTTCAAAATCTCGCTGAAACCCGGACACCGGATGGCTCGAAGTTCTCCCTCCACGAACATGACGGAGAATATTTCCTGAAGCTCAATGGGCTTCAGTTGATGAGCACAACCTGGACACTGTCCGAAAGGCTCCTCGCCGATTATGCGTTCCCTAAAGATTCGAAGAAGGGAAAGCGTGCCAAATTCCGGGTATTGATCGGGGGAATGGGACTCGGTTACAGCCTTCAACGTGTCCTCGAGCTCGCTGGTCCAAATGCCGACGTCGTCGTTGCCGAACTCCTTCCCGAAGTAATCCAATGGAACCGGGATTTTCTGATGGACGTGAACGGCAAATTGATGGACGACCCACGGGTCACGATTTTCGAAGGCGACGTTTATGAGTGCATCCGTAAGGCTGCAGAAAAAAGGGCCAGACCTTTCGATGCCATGCTCCTCGATACCGACAACGGGCCAAGCTCACTGGTTCAGCCCCAGAACGGACAAATGTATGGGACATCGGGTCTGACAGCGATCCACCAATCTTTAACCCCCGGGGGTCGGGTTGCTTTCTGGGCCGCAACCCGGGAGCAGGGACTCGAAAAACCATTGAGCAAAGAAGGCTTTTCGACAGAGTGGTATTCGGTGAAAACCCACGAAAAAGCAAAGCAGGCAATCCACCGAATCTATGTCGGGGAACGCTCGGAAACTCCAGTCACGAATCCAAATCCGCCTCGAAAAAAGAAAAAGAATCGAAGAAGGTGATCGTTCGCTTTAGAGAACAGTCGCGAGTATAGGTGAGAAAGTATGAAACTTCATCAGAATCAGCTTTGGAAAAGGGGCAAAGATCTTTACCGGATCGTTAGCCTTGAGCGGCTCTCTGTGGACTACAAGCACCTCGATCCGGAGGACCTTCTTGAAGGCACTCGCCACGTCGTTACGAAAAAGGAATTTTGTCGCCTCATCAAGCAGGCAAAGGATGTCACCGATGAGGTCGAGATGCCGGAACGGCATCCTGCAAAGTAGGAGCGTCCTCCCTCCCTACAATTCCGGAACAGTGCCTCCGATTTCTTTCTCCATCCAGGTCACTACTTTTCCACTGCAACGACTGGCAGCAGACTCGTCAAGGAAAGCACAACGAGTGCGGCGATGAAGAACATCTTCGAGGGTCACTGCCATCTCCGTTCGAACTGCTGCTGCGACGTCAGCCATCGTGTAGGGCAATTCCGGATCCAGAGGCTGGCGAAGCGACTCATCTGCCGCCGCTTCATCCTCAGCAGTCGATTGATCCAGGAGGCTTAGATCGTATGTGCTACAGGGTGCATTCGGAAAGTCGCCAAGTTCAGCGACCCGGTCCACTGCATCTTCCGCCATCTGCCGATAAGTGGTCCACTTACCACCTGCGATCGTGAGCATCCCCGAATCGCTCACAAAAATACTGTGGCTGCGGGAAATTTTGGAGGTCGATTTCCCTTTTGAATCCGGCGGTCTCACCAGTGGACGCAACCCCGCAAAGCTTGCTCTGATATCCTTGTGAGTCGGAGCCTTAGTCAGATACCTGCCGGCATGTTCGAGCAGATAATCGATCTCTTCTTTGAGAGGTTTTGGGTGCAGGGAAACGGGAACATCCCCCGTATCTGTCGTTCCCAAAAGAACCCTGTTGTGCCACGGGATCGCGAAAAGAACGCGACCATCATCCGTGTTTGGAATCATGATTCCTGTGTCACCATCCAGAAACTCTCGCTCCAGAACAATGTGAATCCCCTGACTTGGAGTAATCACCTCCTCAGCTTCCTCATTGTTCATCTTGCGGATGGCATCAGTAAAAGCACCCGTCGCGTTCACCACAACCTTGGCTTTCAGGGAAATCTCATTTCCGCTGACCTGTTCTACGGCATTCACCCCGATTACTTTTTCGTTCTCTTTGATCAACCCGGTCACTTTGACATGATTGATCACCGCAGCACCATTGGCGACAGCCGTCCGGGCCAATGCTATCAAGAGCCGGGTGTCATCAAATTGCCCGTCCCAATAAAGAGTGCCTCCGCGAAGTCCTTCGCTATTGAGGTTGGGCAACACTTCGAGGATCTCCTTTGCATTGAGATGAGCGGTCTTTTTAATTCCGAGACTCCCTGCCAGAAAATCGTAAAGGAAAAGACCTGCTCCGTAAAAAAGTCGCTCATACCAACGGTAAGCCGGGACCACAAATGCCAGGGCTTTTACCGAGTTGGGAGCATTTTGAAAAAGTCTACCCCGCTCCCGAAGCGACTCTTTTACGAGGCTCACTTCCCCACTGCGAAGATACCGAACACCACCATGAATCAACTTGGTGCTCTTCGACGAAGTCCCTTCACCGAAATCCGCCTGCTCCACCAAAGCGACTTTGTATCCACGCGTTGCCGCATCGACCGCAATTCCCAGGCCCGTCGCTCCCCCGCCGATGATGATCACATCCCAGGTTTCAGAATTGTCTTCGAGTCGGGAGAGAATTTCGGAACGGTTCATAAATGGGGCGCTCCCATCGTAATGCCAAATCCAATTGCGTCTATGTTGAAATTCGGATCACTCACAGCTCAGAGAAGACATAAGCCTTATCTTCCACCTCCACATTCGGAGGTCGCCGGGTCTCCTCGAAAAGATCCCAGCCTTCCTTGAGATTCTTCCAAAATTCGAAGTGTTCACTATCCTCTTGCTCCGACAAATTTTCTTCAGACATGGGAAAAGGAAAACTGTGAACCCTGACGTATTTCTGACCGTTCTGGAATGCCTTATGAACCAGCGTGTATATCTGCTCAATTGAGCAATCGGTCATCGCAAAACAGCCAATGGACATGAAGCTGCCATGGATCATCAGAAAATCGCCGGTGCGTTCGTGGGATCTATCGAATGCGTTGGGGTAACCCAGGTCCATCGACAGGTGAAAATCGCTTTTCGGATTCATTCTTCCTCGACTGACGAAATAGAAACCTTCCGGCGCCTGACCGTCACCCTGCTCAAACTTCGGGCCGGGCCGACCACTGAAGATTTTAATCCGGTATCCTTTAAACTTTTCGTATTCCCCTGTTGCTGGATTTTTCAGGAATACTTCCAACAAGCCTTTTCGATTATCATTCTTGATGACCCGGATAAAAACATGACGCCCCACTTTTGTATGATCCCAAAAATAGGGCTTTTTACTGAGCGGTTTTCCGTCCTGCTTTCCATCGGGAGATGACCACTTTTTGATAGCCTTCGACGCCCGATCTTCGTCATCGGACAGAATGTCAGACTCACCTCCAAGAAACAGCTCCGGGGTGTTCTTCTCTTTGTTTCGTGCATCACAGGACGAGGACACCACAACTAAGAGAAGAAGAGGTATCAGACGCATCATGGAATAATTATACGTCCAGATTGGGATTTCCTTCCAGAAAATCCAAAACATTGCGGCTCAGAGATTCCGCCACGCTTTGAAACAGGTCATAAAGCCTGTCGCAAAATCTTCCGGACGTCTCTCGATCCAGTCTTCAATCTGCTGAGGAGAAAAGAACCGGCCACTGTCGACCTCTTTACCATGCACCCTGATTTTACCGGCAGCCTTGCCCTCAAACACTTCAATAAACTCCTGATCGGTATTCTCTCCCGCTTCCAATCGAACGACCTGTTTCAGCTCGCCTTTGGGCTCCACCCAGATCTCTTCCCACATCTCTCGAACAGCACAGTCAGAATAGCTTTCCCCTGGATCAACATGGCCCGAAGCACTGCTGTCCCATTTGCCGGGATGAGAATCCTTCAGCATTGAACGTTTCTGCAAAAAAAGATCGCCACCCTTGTTTGTAACGAAAACATGAACAGCACGGTGAAGGAGGTTCCGCTCGTGAACTTCCCCACGCGGAAGTTGCTCGATCACCTCATCCTGTTCATTCACCACATCAAGCGACTCTGTCGACGATGGCGGAAGCCCATTGCAGGGGTGAGGCTCGAGTACATTGGAAAGTCGCACCCAGTCTTTCAAATCCAACTCCTCTGCACGAGTCCCGACATTGAATCCCAAGTCCTCACAAATCTCCGCCCACCGTTCGCTCTCCACTTTCAGATTGTTGTGCAATTGCTTTCGGCGCTGTGCAAATCCCCGCTTCACTACATTGCCGAAAATTTCCGGGGAATAGAGAGGCAATTCATCCACAGGGCGCGGATCAAACCTGACAATGGTCGAATCGACGGCCGGTCTCGGATGGAAAAGGTTTGGCCCGACAGTTTTCAGCGCCGAGATTTTCCAACGCTCCTGCAACATCAAGCCAAGAACACTGTAGGCCTTTGTCCGCGGTTCGGCACAAAAACGGTCCGCCACTTCCTTTTGAACCATCACAATCGCCTGCGAAACTGGAGAAGGAGCATCGAGAAAAAGCCGCAGAATTTCGTTCCCACAGGAATAGGGAAGGTTGCCGATAAATTTAACAGGTCCCTCTGCAAAGAGTGGACGGATATCATATTGGGTTGCGTCGCAATGAATGACTTCCACTCCCCGGTCTGCATAGCGTTCCTCGAGAAATTCGGAGAGCCTCCCGTCGGTCTCGATCAGGACAAGGCGTTTTACTTTTCCCGCGAGATGTTCTGTCAGTGCCCCGAATCCGGGTCCGACTTCAATAACGGTGTCTTCCGGCTGCGGATCAATCTGACGCGCAATCCAGCCGGAGACATTGTCGTCCACCAGAAAACTCTGCCCAAGTTTTCGACTCGGCTTGAGATTCGTTTTTCGCAACAGCGACTGAAGTTCTGAAAGGTTCACGAGGTGTAAAAAATTGTAAATTCTATCAGCCCAATGCTTCTAGCAGCAGGTCGACATGGAGCGCCGGTTTCACCTTTGGAAATACTGCGGCAATATTGCCCTTTTCATCGATCACAAAGGTCGTCCGCTCTGTTCCCATGTAGGTCTTCCCATACATCTTCTTCTCCACCCAGACGCCGTAGGCTTCGACCATCTTCTTCTCCTCGTCACTGATCAACGGGAACGGTAAATCATATTTATCGATAAACTTCTGATGCTTCTTGATCGGATCGATACTGACTCCAAAGACTTTTGCTTTGGCCGAAAGCTCGCCCCAGGTATCGCGGATCCCACAGGCCTGGGTCGTGCAGCCCGGCGTATCGTCCTTCGGATAAAAATAAAGAACGACCTTCGAGCCTTTGAGATCAAAAAGAGAAATCGTAGATTCCCCTTCATATTCGCCACCGATAAGGGGAAGAGAAAAATTCGGAGCTTTGTCGCCTGCCACAGGTTGTTTTGCCATGGCCAAGCAGTAAACGAAAAATCAGGTCTGTGCAGGGACTTTCTTAGTTGGGTTCTGAGAAATCAGTCTGCACTCTTCCCAAAACAAAAGGGCAAATTTGAGCAACTTGCATTCACTCTTCACCTTCCTCGCTGCTCTCTCCTGATAGCCCCTGTAGAAAGGGCAGTATCGGATCAAAGAGCAGATCATTTTCGGTAAAGCATTCCATGGCTCTCGTCAGACTTCCCGGCTCTCCTTTTCGCAAGGCGTTCAGTTTGCTCAATTTCTCCCACCATTCATCAACCTTTCCATCGTGAAGGGTTTGAATAAAATCATCCAAATCGCTGAAATCGAATCCTTTCTCTCTGCTGCAAGCTTCGAGGACCGACAGCGCCAGCAATCTTGAATCGAGTGACTTCGCGGGCTGGTAGTCCCGACTCCCCTTCTTCTTAACAATATCCTCTGCAATAGTTTGCAGAATCCCCCCCATCGACTGCTGCCCCTCGAAAACCAAGCCCTCAGAGGAAAGAGCCAACACTAACCACTCCCTCGCACCAAGCTCCGGAGCGGTATAAAGCAACTCGAGAAGTTCTTTCGAGATGCTGGGGTTCCTTCCGCCACCAAATGGATCGGGAGCCGCAAAAGGATCTACAGGTGCGCGATATGGACGAATACTGCCGGACCCTGAATTCGAAAAACTACTGACTGCCAGCGAGATCACCCTGCTTCTGAAATCCGGAGCGCTGTCAAAGGTCAACCTCCTGAGAATCCCCTTAATCAGTAATCTCCCTTCTCCCTTCATTCTCTCGATCTGAGAGAAAACTTCGCCACATAAATCAGAGTCCTCCTTAAGAGCGCTCACAGTTTCAACCGTCACCCGGTTGGCAATAAGCTCGGATTCAACCCACCTCTTCTGAAAAACCGGCTTGTTCGGATAATTTTTCTTCATTGCTGAGAACACGCCTATACTATCCCCGGCCCGCCCCGAAAGAAGCGACGCCATCGCATAGCGACTCTTTTCCTGATCGGAATTCCGCAGCAAGATTCTCGTTCGGTAACTTCCCCGCCTTCCCAGCCCTTCGAATCCAAAAAGGAGACAGGATTTCTCATACTGAAGCATTTCCAATGTCGCAAGCCGGACGCTCCGGTCTGCCGGACCTCTCGACCACTCGTCCGGGTCGCCGGGATGACTCAAACCTCGATATCCCCGAAACCGGTTCTGGTTGATCTTGATGTCCCTTTCCAAACCCAACAACCACATGGAATCGACCAGACGGTTTCTATCAAAATCGTTCAGAGGCGAAAATTGTATCGCGGTGGTGGACCGCTTGGCGAGTTCAGCCAGACCGGACACCTTGCTGCTCCGAAACCGAACGCAAAGATTGATCTGCGCATGGAGAAGATTTTGCTTCTCAACTTCGCCGGCCACGAGCCCTTCTGCGTCTGTCAGGATTCCCATCGCTTGTTCCAGTTCCCCCTTCGCTCCCAGATATGAAGAAGCGAGAATGAAAGCGCTTGAATCCCCTGCCGAAATCAACTCTCGCAGTGCGCTCTCTACGCCTTCCTCTTTTTTCATACGTATCGCCAATACCAGTTGGAACGCAGTGTGATCAATACCGCTGAAATCCAAATCCTCAGGAAAACCCCCTAAGGAGAGCCAGGTCAAAAGAGAGAGCGATAGCCCGGCATTCATTAGAGGCTCTGCACTTCCCGGCCAAAGATGATCAAAATTCGGTTCCAGCCTCATGAACTGGTGCCGACGAATCGCAGCAAAATTATCCAACTCATCCTCGACCAGCTTTATAATTCCTTCCGCAGACAAGACATCAGCCAGGGCGAGAAATGTTCGAGACGAGAATATCTGCCCCTCACCCTTTGCCTGAACAAACAATTCCAACGCTCTCTCTTCTATCTCCGGAAAGTCGGGAATCAGTTCGATAAATGCTCGAACCGCATTCTCATTCACTTCATCAATCGACTCAACCAGGCGCAAAACTTCCTGATCCGGAATCGGTGCATTCATTTTCTGAGTCTTCATCTGCGATAATGAAATGAGACTGAACTCCGGAGCGGTCTTCCGGAAAAACTCAAAGGTCTCGGACATCCATTCTTCAGACTTGGGCTCGCTTGAAATCAAAGCATTCCCCCGAAGCATCGGCAAATCGTATTCATCACCCCTGTCACCTTCGGAAAACAATCCCCTATCCCCTTTGTCCAATTTCGGATTATTCGACGGAAAAGAATCTCGCTTACTCTTCGCTTCGAAAGAAATCCCCAGATGCACATGAACCTTCGCAGCGAGCTCGTCGCCTTCGCTCTTCCCGAACACATCCTCCAAACCGTTCCTGAAATGCATCACCGGTCGGCGCACAACGTGATTAAAGGCCTGCGGAATTCTGTTCTGCGAATCCCGAAGCATTTCAACATTCCACATCTCCCTTCCACTTTCCTCTGCCATATCCCGGGCAAGCGCGAGAAATATTGCAGAGCCTAAAGCACCCTGTCCACACTCTTCCAATAGAATACCGTGTAGGTATCGATACCGGTACGAGAGCAGTTCGCCTCGTGATTTCAGCAATTCAATCGCGCCCCCAAATTCTCCCAGTCGAACCAACTGATCAAGGACAGCTTCCAGATCTTCATCATCCACCGAATTCTCATTCTTGCCACCCCGGAGACACTCCTCGACATAAGGGTGGTAAGCTTCAGGGAAAAACCCGCTTCCCCCCTGACCGTGAGCAACACCGCTCAACTGAAAACAAACCGCCCCAAGAAGTATCATCGAGCAATTCTTCCAAATACCAGCCAACATTGACTCATCCTAGCAAGACAATCCCGATTGGGGCAAGCTTCCACCCGTTTCTCATCTCAAAACTTTCACGATATCCGCCAGACCTTTCGACTTGCCCTCTCGGCTTCATCAGCCCACTTTCTTGCTGTGAAAATGCATAGACTTCTTCTTCCCTTCGCCCTCTCCGCAGCACTACTGCTGACCGCACCACTCTCCGCAGAGGACTGGCCTCAGTTCCGTGGACCGGACGGAATGGGACATTCCAGCGACAGCAAGGTTCCCACCGAATGGAGCCGCAGCAAAAATGTAAAATGGTCTTCCCGAATCGACGGACAGGCCTGGTCCTCACCTATCGTGATTGGGGCTGCCGTCTATGTGACGACAGCGGTGGAACGAGGCGGCGACACTTCACTTCGCGTGATCGGATTGAAAGCTTCGGACGGCAAAGAAGTTTGGGACACCGAGGTCTTCAAGATGGAGACGGTGAAGCAACACAAGAAAAACAGCCAGGCTTCTCCGACTCCAGTCTATGAGGACGGAAAAATTTACGCTCATTTTGGCCACTACGGCACGGCAGCGGTCGACGCCAAGACCGGCGAAGTTCTCTGGAAACAGGAATCTCTAAAATACGAACCTGTCCACGGCACTGGAAGCTCTCCCATTCTAGTGGGAGACCATCTCATCTTCAGTGCCGATGGCGCTAAAGACCCGCTTCTCATTGCTCTCGACAAATCCACCGGAAGCATTGCCTGGAAGACACCTCGCGAAATCGAGGTCTCCCGCAAGTTTTCCTTTGCCACACCTCTCGCCATTGAAGTCGATGGCAAAACTCAGATCATCAGCCCGGCAAGCGGCGCAGTGGTCGCCTATGACCCGGAGTCGGGGAAAGAGATCTGGCGAGTGGGCTACGGCGAAGGCTACTCCGTTGTCCCCCGTCCGGTTTATGCAGACGGACTTCTCTATGTTTGTTCCGGTTTCAACAAGGCCATCATTTATGCCATCAAGCCCGGCGGTAAAGGAGATCTCACTGACAGCAACATCGTCTGGAAATATGAGAAATCCGTCCCAAAGGAAAGCTCCCCTATTGTTGTCGACGGAATCGTTTACATGAACGCCGACAGCAGTGTCGCCACAGCACTCGATGGTAAAACTGGAGAGGAAATCTGGCAAAGCCGGATCGCCAAAGGCAGCTACTCCGCGTCCCCCGTCTATGCCGGAGGCCACATCTATTTTCAAAATGAAGACGGAATCACCACCGTCATCAAACCCGGTCGTGAATTTGAAAAAGTCGCCGAGAACGACATCGGCGAACACGGTCTCAGTTCATTTGCTGTCGCTGACGGATCTTTCTTTATCCGAACCGATAAGGAACTGGTCAGAGTTGGGGAATAGTGCAGCTGGAGAAGAAGGCTACTCCTCCACAAAGAAGTGTTGATCCTTTAAGCGATTTTCGCGGAACCGATGCGTCCGTGAGAAGCCTTGAGGATAAAGGACGATAAGATTGTCAGGAGCGAATCAAATTGTATCGAGCTCCAACTCCAGCAATGCATCCTCGTAGTAATCGTCTCCAAACTTTCTCCGAGCTTCAGCCGACATAGCTTCATTGTAAGCTCTAGCGAAAGCCGAAGAGACCCGGCGATCGAGTTTGTAACTAATCCCATACTTTTCTTTCAGCAGATTACGCATGTCGAGTGTGCCAGTCCGAATGATTCCATACGGATCAAGTCTTACAAGATTTCCGTTCCCTATGTCTTGCTGCGCCTTTGCCGCCCCGGCCCGATAGTCTTTCCCGCCCGTTCTCTGTGTCGCGCAACCGAAAAGGAGTGTTCCGCATAGGGTTAGGAATATCAGGGCTCCTGCTTTCATAAATTCCTGAGGCCTTTGTCTCGGATCGATTGCACTGCCATTTCAATCCCCTTCCAATTCAATTCCGAACTAGAGTATCACCTGCCAGTAGCCAACGTCGATCCATTTACCGAATTTGAATCCGACATCTTTGTAGTGAGCGACCTTCTCCATTCCAAATTTTTCGTGTAGAGCCACACTGGCCGGATTCGGTAGAGCGATTCCACCGATAGCCGTGTGGACTGACTTCCCTTTCAGAATTTCAAAAAGCGCATCGTAGAGATAACTTCCCAGACCTCCTCCGGTCGCGCGATGATCAAGGTAGACGGAAACTTCCGCGGAAAACCGATAGGCGCTCCGCTTATTCCATTGCGAAGCGTAGGCACTCCCCACGACTCTTCCGTCCTGAACAACTGATAACCAGGGAAATCCGCTATCCGTCACTGCAGTAATTCGTCGCCCCATTTCTTCCCCCGTCACTTCATCCTCTTCGAAAGTGACTACGGTGTCCTTGATGTAATGATTGTAAATCGCGGCGATCTCCTCAAAATCCTGAGGTCCTGCATCTCGAATTTCCCACTCGCTCATAGTGCCTCACCTTTCATCAAGCTGCAGGACGATTCAAGAGGCTTAGGTGATCGATTCAAGAATCTTGAACCAAAAAACCTCAGGCCAGAATATCTTTCACCACATGACCATGAACATTGGTGAGACGGAAATTGAACCCTTTGTATTTGTGAGTGAGCCGCTTGTGATTTATTCCTAACAAATGCAAAACCGTGGCGTGAAAATCGTGAACGTGAAACGGATCTTTTGCAGCTCCAAATCCAAATTCATCTGTTTCACCAAAGCTGGCCCCGGCCTTTACTCCGCCACCCGCCATCCACATCGCGCCGCTCTTCGTGTGATGATCGCGCCCGCTTCCTCCCTGTGACATCGGCGTTCGACCGAATTCTCCGCCCCAGATCACAAGTGTATCCTCCAGCATCCCTCTCAGTTTCAAATCCTTAATCAATGCAGCCGCGCCCTGATCAATATCTTTCCCCCGTTGGGTCACTCCTTTGACAACTCCACCGTGGTGATCCCACCCGGTATGGTATAGCTGAACAAATCCAACACCTCTCTCAGCCATCCTGCGCGCCATCAGACAATTCGATGCAAAGCTGCCGTCCGGTTTGTCTCCTACCCCGTAGAGTTCTCGCGTCGCCGCGGATTCAGAATCAAAATTAGCGAGATCAGGAACACTGGTTTGCATTTGAAATGCCAACTCATACTGATTGATCCTCGTCAGAATTTCAGGATCATCGACCGTGTCGTTGTGAATCCGATTGAGTTGAGCGATGGACTGAATGGTCTCCTCTTGTGTCGAGCTACTCACTCCATCGGGAGACTTGAGATAATTGAGAGGCTGCTCGCTGCCATAAAATTCGACGCCCTGATGTTTCCCGGGAAGAAATCCATTGTGCCAGGCTGTAGTTGGAATCGGCTGGCCAAGTGGACCCGAACGCATCACGACAAAGCCGGGAAGATTGTCTGACGAAGAACCTAGTCCGTAGGAAAGCCACGATCCCATACTCGGGCGACCGGCGATGCTGAATCCGGTATTCATGAAGGTATGCGCCGGATCGTGATTAACCTGATCCGTCTCCAGAGTCCGCACAACACACAAATCGTCGGCGACCGCCTGCAGGTGCGGAAGCAAATTGGAAATCGATTGCCCTGATTTTCCGCATTTCTTGAATCCAACATCAGTCCCGAAACACTTGAGCGCTTCGTACTGAAGAAAGGCAAGCTTCACTCCGTCAGTCAGGGATTCTGGAATCCCTTTGCCATTCAGTTCGCGTAGCTTTGGCTTATCGTCAAAGGTCTCGAACTGACTGGGACCGCCGGCCATGTAGAGATAGATGACCCGTTTTGCTTTGGGTGCAAAGTTAGGGAAACCTCCGGACGCTCCGTAAGCAACTTCATTCCCCAATAATGAACTAAGCGCCGCAGCGCCTAGCCCGGTCGCTGTTCTGGAAAAGAAATGACGTCTCGTGACATCGATAGGGTGAGACTGATTCATGATCGATTGAGAAACTCGTGAAGGTTCAGGATCGCACGAGTCACCGCCGTCCATGCTGCCAGTTCCGGAAGATTATCTTTCGACGGCGATTCAGCCTGTCCGATGGCGAGAAGCTGCGCGGCAGCCTCCGGATCCTTGCGATAGATGGCCCGCTGTGTTGTGAGCAAACTCTCCAGGATATTCACCTCGGCCGAACTTGCTTGTCGCTGTAGAGCCAACTCAAACCCACGACTGATTTTAGCATCGTCGCCGCCGCCTTTCTCTTCCTTAAAGATACGATGGGCCAGAACTCGCGCGGCTTCCACGAAGATGGGATCATTCAAAAGCGCCAAAGCCTGCCCCGGAGTGTTGGTGATGTTTCTCTTCGCGGTGCATTCCTGCCGGGTCGGCGCATCGAATGCCAACATCGTTGGATGAATATTCTGCCGCTTCCAGAAGGAGTAAAGACTGCGATGATACTGACCACGCATCGCGGTGGTACCCCACGCCATGTGGCGACTTCCAAACATCACCTTATCGGATCGAGTCCAGTAGGCATCGGGTTGATAGGGAAAGAAGCTTTGCTCCGGAACAGTCTCGCTCTGATGCAGAAGACCCGCGGCTTCCAGAGCAGAATCACGAATTTCTTCCGCTGTTAAACGGAATCTCCCCTGCCTCGCATGCCAACGATTCCCCGGATCCGATTCTGTAAGTTCCGGGGTCGATCTCGAACTCAACCGGTAAGCCCTCGTCGAAGTTAAAAGCCGTACAATATGATTGCGATCCCATCCGCTCTCCCGAAATTCTGCTGCCAGCCAATCGAGAAGGGACAGATGCGAAGGCCAGTCCCCCTGCGTTCCCGAATCCTCCAGTGTTTCACTGATTCCCCGGCCGTAGAACTGGTGCCAAAGCCTGTTAACGAAGACGCGAGCAGTTAGTGGGTTCTCATCGGAAAAAAGCCAGTTCGCGAGATCGAGTCGATTTCCTTTTTTACCCCCTAGAAACTCAGGAACTGCCGCCGTCACGACTTCACCCGACTTGTCATTGTAGTCCCCGCGATTCAATACGCGAGTCACCTTGCCACTCTCCGTTCGTCGCGAAACCAAAACGGGCATCGCCTGAGACCGCATCACAAAGAGTTCGCTTTCCAGTGCTCGAAGGGCTGCCATCTCTACCGGATTGCTTTGCTCACGAAAAACCTCGACGGCGAGTTCACTCTCCACCTTGTCCCGTGTCGCACCCGGTTTCTGCACCGCCTTTGCAACCATCTTCAGCCTGGACTGAAACACCTGACGATTCACTGGCGTCTCCCACCATTTCCGAATCGCAGTCTCCCCCAGTTCCAGTGCGGTCACTTTGTCAGCCCGCAATTCCAACCCGCTATCGCCCCATTTGATCCGGCCCCCACTTTGTAGCCATGCCATTCCGACGGCTTCGAAAGCCTGACCTGAAACCGACTTGATCTGCTGATCGAAAGGAACTCTCAATCGAATCCAGCCAGATTCCTTTGGCAAATCGCCCAACCGTTTCACCCGATCCGGAGCGCTCCATTGGTGTTCTTCTTTCAATTCACCTGAAGTTTCATCGCCCCAAAAATAGGTTTCGTAATTCGCGGTCCTCCAACCAAGCCGGCCATAGTCTCCCTGCGAAATTTGGAGACCGATCATGTCAGGACGGTCTTTCGGATCAATCCAGACATCGACAAACCAACTGTCCTTCGCGGGGTCCGTCTTCTGTGCGTTTCCATGAACGTAACCGCTCATCAGTTCCGCGGCATGATGACGAAGGAACTGCTTCGGCTTCGCGACCGTTTCACGAACTTGTTTCCCTTTGTCTTCAGACTGCACAAAGCTCCCCT
>OJCB01000033.1_pt1 | contig 69321 bp, 43 predicted proteins | sample 1591501 | NCBI WGS metagenome assembly OJCB01 (sample SAMN05416813, study PRJEB24817) | seawater metagenome | isolation source: Sea water | place: Canada:Atlantic | collected 2013-07 | reverse complement strand
GCGTCAGATGTGTATAAGAGACAGACAATACCCTGGTCTTTTTCACAAGCGACAACGGCTGCTCGCCGCAGGGAAATTTTGAAGTTCTTGCTGAACATGATCATGACCCCAGCGCAGGGTTTCGCGGCCACAAGGCCGATATCTATGAAGGCGGGCACCGAGTTCCGTTCATTGCGCGATGGCCGAAAGGAATTGAGAGCGGGCAGAAAACGAATGCCCTCGCGTGCCTGACAGATCTCTATTCGACCATGCGAGACATTACCGGGCAGCCAGCCGAAGACAGCGGTGGCGAAGATTCTTTCAGCCTCATTCCTGTGTTCAATGGCAAAGCCGGAACGGGCCGGGAATCTCTGATCAGTCATTCGATCGGTGGTTCGTTCTCCATCCGGGAAGGCGACTGGAAGCTATGCCTCTCTGCGGGAAGCGGAGGATGGAGTGATCCCCGGGAGCCGGCTGCGAAGAAAGAAGGTCTGCCTGCGATGCAGTTGTTTAATCTAAAGTCGGACAAGAGCGAGCGGAAAAACTTTATCGATGAGAAGCCAGAGAAAGTGGCATCGTTATTGAGCAAGCTGAGTAAGGAAGTCTCTGCCGGGCGCTGCACACCGGGGAATCCGGTTCCTAATGATAGAGAGGTGACCTTTCTTCCAAAGGGAGTGTCGCTTCCCGCTACGAAATAGTTTTGTTAGATTCCAAAGTCGTGGAGACGACGAGGGACACTCACATACGCCCGTTGGAGGAGTTTGATATTTAGTGTAGAAAAATGAAGGCAAGTCCTGTTTCTCTGCCGAACCCTTCATGTGTTCTCGTATCGCTATTGCAACCGCCTTTGGTTTCGCTGCCTCCCTGGTTCCACTGCAGGCTGACGATTTCTTCGCGGAAAAGATAGAGCCGCTGCTGCGTGAACGTTGTTCCAAGTGCCATTCGCACGAGGAAAAAATAAAGGCAGGTCTGGCTCTCGATTCGAGGTCAGGTTGGGAACAAGGCGGGGATTCCGGTCCGGCAGTCGTCCCCGGAAAACCTGATCAGAGTCTTCTGATCGAAATGGTGCGATGGGCGGATGAGGATCATCAGATGCCGCCGAAGGAAAAATTGCCCGCGGAGGAAATTGCGCTGCTTGAGGAGTGGGTGAAGCGGGGCGCTCCGGACCCGAGACAGTTGGACGGCCCCGAAAGCGATCCGCTGGATTGGTGGTCTTTGAGGCCTTTGAAGAAGCCGGATGTGCCGGAAGCAGTCGGCTCGAATCCGATCGATGCTTTCATTCAGGCAAAACTGACGGAGAAAGGTCTGCAGCCTGCACGGGAAGGGGATCGTCGAACCCTGATTCGAAGGCTTTACCTCGATCTCCATGGCTATCTGCCGACGCCGGAAGAAGTCGACGTATTTGTGAATGATCCGAGTTCGGAGGCCTACGGCGTTTTGGTCGACGAGTTGCTGACTTCTCCCCGCTATGGCGAACGATGGGCGCGGCACTGGCTGGACGTGATTCACTTCGCAGACTCCCATGGCTGTGAACACGATGTGAAACGGCCGAATGCCTGGCGGTTCCGGGATTATGTGATTGATCGACTGAATGCGGATGTGCTCTGGGGACGATTCATTCGCGAGCAACTTGCGGCTGATGTTTTTTATCCTGAGGAGCCACAGCTAACGGCGGGTCTCGGGTTTATTGCGGCCGGTCCTTTGGAATTGAGTCGGGCCGGAACGGCGCCGGTGACCTTCGATTACCTCGATCGGGATGACATGGTGACGCAGACAATGGCGGCATTCGTGAGCACGACGGCGAATTGCGCTCGCTGTCATACCCACAAATTCGATCCGATCACCCAGGAGGATTACTACGCGCTCCAGGCTGTTTTTGCGGGCGTGGGGAAGGGGGACATCGAATTTGATATCACGACAGAGACGATGAGCTTGCGTCGGGAAATGGAAGGCTTACTGGGTGCCGCTGCCGCCCGGAATGCGTCGGTTCTACTACAGGAGAAATACGCAAGTGTTGTTGGTGAATGGGTCGCCAAGAGACAAAAGCAAACGCTCGAATGGACACCGCTTGATCCCGAAGTGTTCGTTGCATCCAGCGGAGCGACGCTCACAAAAGAAGAGGATGGATCGATAATCGCCTCGGGCAAGCTTGCCGACCAGGAACACTACGTCGTAACGTCTGAGGTGGGTGGCCTGCAGCGATTGTCGGCGGTGCGCCTGGAAACCCTCAAGGATGAGCGACTTCCCAAAGGTGGTCCGGGAAGGGCTGCGAACGGGAATCTTCATTTGTCCGAAGTGGAACTTCAGTGGTTTTCCTCCGGCGCGAAGAAACCTGTCGTGTTGAAAGTATCGCGAGCATCGGCGGATTTCGATCAGGATAACTGGACTTCAGCGCAGGCGATTGACGGAGATCTGAAAACGGGCTGGGCGATTTTCCCCAGGGTTAATGAATCGCATCATATTGTGTTTGAATTGGCCGAGCCGATTGATCTTTCGGGAGGCGGCAAGCTGGTAGTTACTTTGAAGCAATTGTATCCGCCCAAGCATTTCATCGCGAAATTTCGGCTTTCTGCAACGGATGCAGAGAACGGCGCTGCACGGGTGTTACCAGTGGATGCAATCACAGGATTGAAGACACCTGCCGACCAGCGATCCGAGGTGGAATCGTCCGCGATTGCCGCCGTCGCACTGGATAGGTATGCGAAGGAACGGCTTGGCAATTTACCGAAGAAGACCACTGTCTATGGCGTCTCGTCGTCCTGGTCCCATGCGAAAAAACTGGCGACGCCGCAGGATCCTAAAGTGGTCCATCTCTTGAAGCGAGGCTCGATTGATAAGCCAACTCACGAAGTGGGGCCCGGAGCGCTTTCGGTATTCCCGGGATTACCCGGCCGGTTTGAGCTTTCTGATCCGAAACAGGAATCGGCACGACGGGCTGCTCTGGCAGATTGGATAGCTCACCCGAATAATCCGCTCACCTGGCGAAGTATTGTGAATCGCGTTTGGTACTTTCATTTTGGAAGTGGCCTCTGCGATACGCCGAATGATTTCGGTCGAATGGGCGGCGAACCGTCTCATCCGGAATTGATGGATTGGCTCGCCGTTTGGTTTCGCGATGAAGCAAATGGATCCTTGAAAGAACTGCACAAATTGATTCTAACGAGCAAGACCTGGCAGCAGTCGAGCCAGGTGGCGTCGAATCCCATTGATGCGGATAACCGGTTTCTATGGCGCATGAACCGGCGACGCCTGGACGCCGAGGCATTTCGTGACACCGCGCTTCGCATGTCCGGTCGGATGGATCTCACGATGGGCGGCCCGGGGATCGAGCACTTTACGAAATCCAAAGGGCAGCAGTCGACACCCGCGCTGAACTATTCTGCCTTCGATTGGAATACCGAGTCAGCCGGGCGACGCAGCATCTACCGTGTCGTTTGGCGGGGCATTCCTGATCCCTTCATGGATACCCTGGATTTCCCTGACATGGGCTTACTGCCGCCGAAGCGCAGCTTCTCGGTATCGGCGCTGCAATCGCTATCGCTCTTCAACAATGACTTTGTGCTTCATGCTTCCGAGTGGCTTGCAGAGAGTATTGAGAAAGAAGTCCCTGAAGAGCGATCGGTTCAGCGAGCTGTTCAGCTCTGTTGGCAGCGTGGAGCTACCGACGCAGAAATGGCTGCCTTTGACGAGTATGCGAAGGCACATGGGCTGACTGCTCTTTGTCGCTTGCTGCTCAACAGTAACGAATTTTTGTTTGTTGATTAGAACTTTCAAATCCAATAACTTCGCGCAAACCCGTCACTCGCCGAACAGGTTTCCGCACGGAACTTGAACCGTCGTGAACGTATTTTCTCAGTATCTGTTTTTGGTTTCCACTCTGGCAATTGGTCTTTTGAGTTTCCCTGTGATTTCGGAAGCACAAAACGCAGACCTAAGCCCCAATGTCGCCTCCAATTCGACGGCTGATAATCGCGCTACTTTCTCTCCCGCCCCGATAACCGCTGACAGTTTCGCCGAACTCAAAGAACGTTCACCTTTTTTGCGCACCGTTAGAATCAACAAATCTCTCATTCTGACCGGGATGGCCCGGATAGAAAAAGAAACAGTCGCCACGATGTTCGATCTGGAAACCCGTCGATCCTATACCCTGTTTCAGGGCGAGGTCAGTGAGGAAGGCTGGCAATTGGTTGAGATCAAGGGCAACCCGTCTGATGTGGAAACGCTGACTGCAAAGATCAAAGTGGATGGGGCAGAAGTGGTTTCGATTCGATACGAAAAGGCGCCGATCGTAAAAGGGGGAACCAGGGGCGTTGTCGTTTCCTCCAGGATCGGAAATGGAACCGCAGGAGGTGGTAAAGGGCCACACGGAGGACCGGATCCAAGGGTTCTGACGCCCGATCAATTGAAGGATGCCCGCAACGCGGTTGGCAATATCAAAGCGGGTTTTGGTGCAGACGGATACGGGGATAATGAAACCATCCCGCCGGAGGTAGTTTCCAAGGCTTCAAAGCTGTCGGGCAAGCAACGGGAAAAGGTAAACGTGAAAATGTATGAATACCGGAACCGTGGATTAGGAATGAAGGAGCGCCAAAAAATTTACAATGGCCTGCTCGATAAGGAACTGAAGAACCGGTGAGATGAGTTCTCTGATTTCAACCGGAAGTCGTCGAGATTTTCTCTGGAAATCCGGAGGAGGACTCGGGGGAATCGCGATGAGCCATTTACTGGCAGGCGAAGCTTCCGGTGCAGCGATCAATGGCGGGCTTCATCATGCTCCGAAAGCAAAGCGCGTCATTCAATTGTTCATGACGGGTGGGGCCAGCCCCATGGACACTTTCGACTACAAGCCGGAGCTGGAAAAAGTGCACGGGCAGAAACTGGGGCCAAAAGAAAAGCCCGAAGGTTTTACTGCCATGCCGGGGGCCATGTTGAAGAGCCCGTTCGAATTCAAACAACACGGAGAAAGCGGGCGCTGGGTCAGTAGCGTGTTTCCCCATCAGGCGAAATGGGTCGACGAGATGGCCTTTCTCATGGCGATGACTTCGAAGACGAACGTCCACGGGCCGGGGACCTACATGATGAATTCCGGATTCATTCTTCCCGGCTTTCCCTGCATGGGCGCCTGGATTTCCTATGGGCTGGGGAATCTCTCCGACAATTTGCCGACCTTTGTGGTCTTGCCGGATGGCAAAGGGCTTCCCTACAATCAGCGTGGTCCGTTCTCGTCCGGATTTCTCCCCGCGATTCATCAGGGAACGGTCATTGATGCGGGTTCGCCCAATCCGGTGCCGGACCTGTTTGCCGGCGACCGGTTTGGCTTCGCCACGAAAGAAGCGGATCGCCAGGGACTCGATCTCTTGAAGCAGATCAATCAGTCCCACGCGGCCGAAAGACCGGATGACACCCGGCTGGATGCACGGATTCGTTCCTACGAGCTGGCCGCGAAAATGCAGTTGTCCGCGCCGGAAGCTTTTGATCTCAATAAGGAAAGCAAGATTACCCGGGATGCCTACGGTCTGGATCAAAAAGTCACGGATGATTTTGGACGCCGTTGTCTGCTTGCTAGACGGCTTATTGAACGCGGCACTCGTTTCGTTCAAGTTTGGAGTGGCCCGCAGGGAGCCAAGGAAAATTGGGATAACCACGGCAGCATTTCGAAAGAGCTCCCGCCCATTGCTGCGAGTGTGGACCAGCCAATTGGAGCGCTCATTGGCGATCTGAAATCACGAGGCTTGCTCGAAGACACACTTCTAATCTGGACCACTGAATTCGGCCGCACTCCGTTTGCTCAAGGAGGCGATGGGAGAGATCACAACGGCGGAACCTTCGTCACGTGGATGGCCGGAGCTGGCGTAAAAGCGGGCGTCGCCTATGGTCAGAGCGATGAATGGGGTTACAAAACTGCCGAAGGGGAAACCTACTGCTACGATTTCCACGCCACTGTTCTGCACCTTTTAGGAATCGACCACACTCGACTGACTTTTCGCCAGAACGGAATCGATCGCCGGCTGACAGATGTGCACGGACATGTGGTTCACGACATTTTGTCTTGAGGTAATGACTTTGATTCAGTGTTCTACAGGCAAAAGCTTCTATATCCGAAAGTCTTATGATGAAAAACGCAGTACTATGGTTCGTCTTGATAGCAGCAGCTCTGTCACCACTCCAGGCTGATGCTGATAGCAAGCATCCAAATATCATCCTGCTGATGGGGGATGACCATGGATGGGAGGAGACCGGTTACAACGGTCACCCGGATCTGAAGACTCCCGTGCTCGATGAGATGGCAGCGAATGGACTGCGTCTCGATCGTTTCTATGCGGCGCACCCTTCCTGTTCGCCCACTCGTGGTAGCGTTCTCACGGGGCGTCACCCGAATCGCTACGGAACCTTCGCACCCGGTTACTCCTTGCGTCCCGAGGAAGTCAGCGTCGCTCATCTACTGGGAAAGGCCGGCTACCGGCGCGGACATTTCGGGAAATGGCATGTCGGCACGGTCAAAGCCGGATCACCGACCAACCCCGGCGCCATGGGATTCGATGAATGGGTGTCGCATGACAACTTCTTTGAGCTCGACCCACCGCTTTCGACCAATGGTGGTCCACCCGTGATCCATAAGGGTGAGAGCTCGGCTGTCGTTATCGAAGAGACTATCGACTTCATCGAAAAGGCGGGAACCCGGGAGCAGCCGTTCTTCGCCGTGGTTTGGTTTGGCTCACCTCACGAACCCTACAGTGGTTTGCCCGAAGACCTCGCACTCTACGACGGTCTCCCAAAAAAGTATGCCGACCGCGCTCCCGTCAGCCTGACTTCCAACGAAACAGGGCTTCGAGTCAAGCGTCCGCTCGGAGAAGTCCTGCGCGAGCGTTATGCTGAAATCACGGCAATGGATAGATCCATAGGAACCTTGCGGAAATTTCTCAAAACCAATGGACTGCATGACAACACTCTCGTTTGGTATTGCGGTGACAACGGCACACCACCCAGCGGTGCACTGGCCTCGCCTTTGCGAGGCTTGAAGGGACAGGTCTACGAAGGCGGAACCCGTGTTCCCGCCGTGATCGAATGGCCCGCTCGCATTTTCGAGCCGCGTGTGAGTGAAACCAATGCTGTCACCAGCGACATGCTCCCGACGCTTTGCGCCCTGGCCAAAACACCCGTTCCTGATAGTCGCCCGCTTGACGGGATCAACCTCGTCCCGCTGATCGATGGAAATCTCGACCAGCGTCCCGAACCCATCTTCTTCTGGAACTTTCTATCGAAGAAGAAACCCGGTGTGAAGTCGATTCCCTGGATAGAGGAAAAATGGCAGGAGGGCACGACTCCCCTGGTGAAATTGAGCAAAGGAATAGCGACACGAAACTTCCGGAATGTTCATCATCCGGAAATCCTGGAGACCGACTACCACGGTCCCCGGGTGATGTTGGGCAATCGCTACAAACTCGTTCTTCACGACGGAAAAGGGGAGGATGCTACGAAAGTGGAGCTTTTCGATCTTCAAGCCGATCCCGCCGAAGAGACCGACCTTGCTGAGAAGGAACCTGCCATCGTCAAATCGATGCAGACAGATCTCCGCGCCTGGCAACTGTCCGTGCTCAAGAGTCTCACGGGAGCGGACTACGAGAAGTGATCAGGGAAGCTAAATCCTGTTAAAGAAATCAGGTGGGCAGGGCATGACGAACTAGCGATCTTCCAACAGATCCATTCACTGGAGAGGGAAAGGCCTACTCGGAAATACAGAACAGATGTTTCTCTCCCCGAATGAACAGCTCCTTATCAACCGGGGCAGGCGTGGCGTCGATAGTTTCTCCAAGGGAGTTGGTGGACACCACTTCAAGTGTCGCTGCGTCTTTGATCACCGTCGTGTTTCCGCTTCGCCCTGTGATGTAAACGTGACCTCCGGCCGCGACGGGTGAGGCGTAGGTGTTTGAGATTTCCGAAATTCGCTCGGGACCGAATAGCAGCTTCCCGGTAGTGGCGTCAAGGCAGCTCAGGATCCCGGTCTTTGCTTTGTGGAAGTAAATTCGATTATTGGAGAGGAGAGGCGAAGCGATATCCGGTGTATCACGATCCACGGACCAGACAATCTTGTCGGTCCCCGCGATGTCGCCTTTTCCATCCAGTCGAAACGCGCCGAGGAAAGACCCTCGAAAGCCGCTTCCGATGTAGACTATATCATTTGCAAAAACGGGGGAGGCAACGGGGCGTTGCGTTTGCCCTCCGCAGCTCCAGATCTCTTCGCCGGTTTCGAGACTGTAAGACCGGGCCCGGTTTTCACCGTTCATAATGACCTGTTTTTTCCCGCCTGATTCGACGATCAAAGGAGTCGCCCAGCAGGACGGCTCGTCGCGATCGGTTTTCCAAATTGTCTCACCTGTGCTCTTGTTGAGTGCATGAAGCGAAGACTGCCCTTCGTGATCCCACGGCACGAGGATCTTGTCGTCGACTAGAGTCGGTGAGCTGCCTTCTCCGAAGGAATTTCTCGTCTCCATCTTTCCAAAGTCCCGACTCCATTTTAGTTCTCCATCCAGCGTGAAGCAATGGAGGCCTCGGGATCCAAAGTGAACATAAACGTGCTCTCCGTCCGTGCAGGGCGAGGCCGAGGCAAACCCGTTCGTGCTATGCGTTCCTTCATGAGGAGTCGCCGTCACGGCAGCTTTCTCCCATCGCAAAGCGCCCGTCTTTCGTTCAAAACAGAATAGCTTGAATTCACGATTGCCACTTCCCACTGCAGAAACCACGAAGACCTGATCCCCCCAGATCACAGGGGAGCCGGAACTGCGTCCGGGAACTTCCACCTTCCACTTTACATTCTTCGTCGCACTCCATTCGGTGGGTGGTTGGGCCGTGAGAGAAACTCCATTGCCATTGTCACCTCGCCAATGGCCCCAGTTGTCCGCCCGGGCGGAAGTGCAGGATATTGCGAGAGCGATCGAGGTGATGAGAATGGGGAGGCTCTTAGGAGGAATGGAAAATGTCATGCGGTAGTTTATTTTTGCTTCGATACTCTGGCAAGCGAACTCGCAGATGAGTGGATTGCTATTTTTAACACCAATGGTCCTCTCGAGTCGCATGTTTTCAATACTCGCATTTGCGGAGCTTTCGGGAGCATCCAACTCTCCCTCGATTTCTTCCGCTCATCTGGCTTGAATGGGCCGGAGAAATTACTCCGCCAGGCCCACCGATGCTGTAGAATTTCAGTCAACTACATGAAGATTCTTGCTACTCTACTTTTCCTCGCCTTCGCACCAAGTCTCATCCTTGCGCAATCCACACCGCCGCCGCCTCTGGACGGCTCCTGGAAAAAGCAGCACCTCCATGAGAATTTCTGGGCCGAGGGTGCTGCCATACTTGACGCGAATAAGGATGGCCACATGGACGTGATTTACGGCCCTTATTGGTTCGCCGGACCGGATTTCACCAAGAGCCAAAACATCTATCCTGACACGACCCGCACCATGGCGAAGCTGAAGGACGGCAGCGAGCTTGAGATCGAAGGATTCCACGGTGCCAAGAGCGTGAAGAACGGATACAGCGATAATTTCCTCAATGCCGCCCACGATATCAACGGAGACGGCTGGACGGATTATATCGTGATGGGCTTTCCCGGCAAAGAGACTCTCTGGTATGAAAACCCTCAGGGCAAAGAGGGACCCTGGCCAAAGCACATCGCCTTCGACGTGACGGATAGCGAGTCGCCCATGTTTGCCGACATTGACGGTGACGGAAATCCCGACCTGCTTTGTATGAGTGGTGGGCATCTCGGCTATGCTACTTATGATTCAAAAAAACCGGCCGAAAAGTGGGCCTGGCACAAGATCTCTCCGAAACTTGCGTTCCAGCGCTTCACTCATGGAATCGGATTCGGCGACGTGAACGGGGACGGAAAGACCGACATTCTCGAGGCATCCGGCTGGTGGGAGCAACCCGCAGTGCTCGATGGCAAGGGACCTTGGGAAAAACATGCTGCGCCCTTCGGCAAAGGTGGCGCCCAGATGTACGTCTACGACGTCAACGCTGATGGAAGTCCTGACGTGATCACGAGTCTCGCAGGCCACGGCTATGGCCTGGCCTGGATGGAGCAAACTGCCGATGGGTGGAAGCAACACCTCATCACCGGCACGCCCGAAGCCAAGGGACAGACAGGTATCATTTTCTCCCAGCCGCATGCAATTGAAATGGCGGACATGAACGACGACGGAGTGCTGGATATCATCACCGGCAAACGCTTTTGGGCCCACGGGAACGCTGGCGATCCCGAACCCAATGCACCCGCCGTACTGTGGTGGTTTGAGTTGAAGCGCGAAGGTGACTCCGCCAACTACGTGCCACACCTTATCGACAACGACTCCGGAGTCGGAACCCAGTTCACCGTGGGCGATCTGAACGGCGACGGGAAGCCGGATGTAGCTGTTGGGAACAAGCGCGGAGCCTTTGTTCACATCCGTCAGTAGATGCGCCTGGGTGGGGAAGGTTTCAGTTTTGCAATGAGATGCGCTACTCCGCTTCCTGGCCGGCGCGGTGACGATCCACGAAGTATTTCATCGTCTGGAAAATGACCGAACGGAGATCGTGCTTCGACTCCCACCCGAGAAGTTCACGGGCCTTGGTGACGTCGGGAATACGTCGATCGCAATCTTCGTATCCTTTTCCATAGAACTCCTCGGAACTCACACTGACAACCTCGGGATTTGGGTCTCCGGCTTGGCGGAACTCCTCGTCGAAGATCTCCCTCATCATCTCGGCGAATTGCTGGATCGTAGTCTCGTTCTCCGGTGTGCCGATATTGAAAATTTCGCGTTGGCAGACGCCGCCCGGATTGTCAAGGATACGAACGATGCAGTCGACAGCGTCATCGATGTGAGTGTAGGCGCGGTAGCTTCGTCCGCCGTCGACCAGTTGCATCGGAGTGCCATACAGGAGCGCGTTCATGAAGTGAGAGAAGACTCTCGGGTTGCCCGCCTTCTCGCTGGGAAGGTAATCGATACGAGGGCCAATGAAATTGAAGGGGCGAATGATCGTGTAATCAAGCGCATCCTCAAGGCCATAGGCATGGAGGACACGTTCGAGAAGTTGCTTCGCACACGCATAAATCCAGCGGTGGTTTTTGACCGGGCCCATGATAAGAGGCGAAGTATCTTCCTGAAAAGGAAACGGCATCTCGGCGGGATCTTTTCCGAGAACTCCGGCGACCGTTCTCCCATAAACTTCACAGGTGGAAAACTGGACGAGACGGCGCCGATGTTTTACGCAGTATTCAACGATGCGGAGATTCTCCTGAAAATTGAGATGAAAGACCTCCAGCGGGTGTGAAAGATAAAGACTCGGGTTCGCCATCGCCACAAGATCAACAATGATGTCGTGGTCGCTCACAAGAGTCTCAAGTGACTCGTCACGGTGGCGGATGTCCTCCTGCCGGAAATCGAGCCTGTCGTGGCCTATTTGATCGCGGAGTTTCTCTCCGTCCAGGTCCAGGGCCGTGACAGCATACTTCCCATCTGCGAGAAGGCGTTCGGTCAGGTTCACTCCGATAAAACCTCCGGCTCCGAGAACGAGTATTTTTGGGAGTGAGTTCATACTGGATTGTCTTTACGGGAGTCCGAATATTCGTTTAGGAGGAGGGCATAGCGGCCCATCCAGTGCCGTCCGATTACCTTGAGGACTTCGATTCCGTAGGGAATCGGGTCGAGGCTCGATGTCTCTTCTCCATAGTGCGTGGGAATCGGGACTTCGTGGCAGGGAAATCCTGCAAGATGCCCGAGGAGAATCATCTCTGCATCGAAGTTAAAGTTCTCCTGCAGCGATTGGAACGGAATGGTTTCGAGGAGCTTTCTGGAATAGAGCATGTAGCCGCTGTGAAATTCAGCAAGACTAGTGCCGAAGGCGAAATTCTCAAGCGCTGTCAAAGCACGGTTTGCGATGTAGCGAGTCAGCGGCATTCCACCCGCTCTCGCTCCGCCGCCCAGGAACCGCGATCCCTGGACTAGATCGGCTTCACCCGAGAGAATTGGCTCAAGCAGGTCCATGACCCGTTCAGGCGCGTATTGCCCGTCAGCATGAACAACGGCGAAGCCGCGGCAACCGAGACGGAGACCTTCCTCAAGGCCGGTTTTCTGTGCACCTCCGTAACCACGATTTTTCGGATGATGGATCACCCGGATTGCTGAGTTTTCTGACGCGAGTTCTTTCGAGACCTTGCCGGTTTCGTCGGGGGAGGCATCATCGACAATGACGACGATACCTCCGCGCTTATAGAAGGTTTCCGGAATCCGTGCGACTGTTGCTCCCAGAATCTCCGCAGCCCGGTAGGCTGGCATCACGATGCAGAAGTCGGGGGCCATTGAGAAACTCTGTCAGTCTAATTTCCGTTTTGAAAAAAAAGATCGCCCTTCCTAACGGAGGGCGATCGGGTAAGGCTTCGAGAGTAAATGAGAAGTGACGAAAGTCTACTCAGAAACTAACAGTCAGTGAGACGCCTCCGTGGAGAATGTCCGACTGATTCTGATCAGCACCGCGGATTCCATCCACAATCCAGGTATCAGGAGCACCGACATACCCGACGTAGGGAGTCAGCGTAGTGCGACAATTCAAGGAGATTGGCAGAGACGCATTGGCGAAATAGTGGTTCCATCCGCTGCCACCCCAGTAGCCGTCCGTGTAAGCAACACCAGTTCCGAGAACGAGACTGACTCCGTCAGTGATGCCGAAGCTTTTCTGGAGACCGAGTTCGTGATACCAGCCGTTTGGAGCGAGACCGCCTCCGCCCATCGCGTAACTGCTTCTCAAATTCAAGTCGACCACACCGAGCTTGCGCGAGAGAGCCAAACCGAGTTCACCATAGCCGCCGACAGGAGCAAAATTGGAGCGGAACTCAGGGAAGGTGTAGTGGGTGTAACCAAGATCAGCGTCAAAACCTGCAAAAGTTCCAATGGCTGCGCTCGCACTGAGGCGAAGCTCATCCATGATGGGACCGTTGATGCTGCCATTGATTCCATTGAGATACCAGGCACCCACGGTGACCGGAACGAGCAGGCCGTCGAAGGTGTAGTTGACGTCCGCCCAGGCACTGTCCCGGGCGAAGCGGATACCATTGAAGATGTAGTCAGTCTCGTAGCCAACTGTCATCTCGGCACCGAGGTCCAAACACTCTTCGATGGGAGCTTTAGCCATGGGTGCTTTAGCCATGTCTCCAGCTCCCGAAACGAGAGTCATCGCGACAAGGGCACTGGTCAGAAGTGATGTTTTCATATGAAATTGCAGATGTATTGATTTAAAAGGGTTCTCAGCGGTGAAGCGGGCGGGATTAACGTCCGGGGAAACGTGGACTTATCGTCCCTTGAGGGCGAAGGCCTTTACCCTTCAGGGTAATTTTCGTGGTCGGAGCATTGCTCAAAAGTGAAACAATCGCTCGTCGGCTGCCAACGGCACGGGGACGGAAAAAAGCTTTCAGAGTCGTAGACTTTCCGGGCGCAATTGTGGAGGCGGGCCGTTTCGTTATGCGGAAGTCCCTCGAACCGCTTCCGGAAACACGGAGCGAGAGCTTCTCTACCGGTGCATCACCAATGTTCCGGATTACGATCCTGGAAGTTCGGCTCGACTTGCGAAGGCGGGTGCTGGAAAACACACTCGTGCGTAGTGCCTTGAGTCGCGGGGATGTCGGGATGAGCGGAGGAGTGTAGGCACGGACGATATAGGTCGCATCAAATTCATAGCCTTCGACAACAAAGGTTCCGGGTTCAAAATGTGAGAAGGGGACAACATCGGTGACGACCGAGCCGCTACCCACCATTTCATCGCCATAGTTCAACTGGCCCGTGGAAAAGCTGTAAAAGCTCCAGTAGCCACCGGAGCTGAAACTAAGGTAAGTGAGTGGGGTTTCGCGAGTTGGAGCATGTAGACTCGACAGATTGTGATTGTCCGGTGTGGTCAGGACCAGGCCTTCAGGAATCGTAAACTCTTCATACTCATTCTCCGCAAGGGTGTGGGGCGGGGTATCGGAGTCCGTAGGGGTTCGGTAAGGATTACCAATCTGAGCCTTGTAATAAGCGGTTCCACTCAGGGAAAACTCGACATCGCCGCTTTCAAGCTCCTGCACTGTGATGGTAAAATCACTCGCAGGGTTAGAGGGATTATCAGCGAGGGCGCTGGATGCCATCCCTAAGGAAAGAAATGCCAGGAGACTGAGGATCCGGGCGGATGGAAAGGAAACGTAATTTAGGAACTGCATGCCTGATTAGTTGAGTGGAATGATAGACGTTTAGATAAAGTAGAATGTGGAGTGAAGGCTCCACAGTTGTTCTATGATTAGAGCAATAAACCATAATTTTCAGAAGAATAAAGAAATTCTTTTTAATTCCAATCAAATATATGGAATGCTTTACTATTTATAAAGCTTTTCGAAGCTGGGATCCTTTCTGAAAATCCTCTTTTCATTACGTTTATGTCCAGTCAGCCCTCTCTTCGCCAGAAACTTTCCTTGGGGTTTTCCATTGCGATGGTGACCCTGTCTGTGCTGCTTGCTTTCAGAGCGGCCCCCTCGCTCGGCTTCGTTGACTACGATGATGTCGTCATTTCGATGAACCCGGCCCTGCGCGGCGGGCTATCTCTTGATGCGGTGCGCTTCGCATTTACCGAAACGCCAACGAATCTGTGGAATCCGCTGACTTATCTTTCCCACGCCCTCGATTTTGAGGTCTTCGGGGACTGGATCGGAGGGCATCATCTCACAAATGTGTTCTTTCACCTCGCGGCATCTCTTCTGCTCCTTGTATGGTTGCGACGCCACACCGGTGAGAATGGACTCGCTCTGGCGGTTACTCTCCTTTTTGCGATCCACCCGCTCAGGGTGGAATCAGTGATCTGGATTTCAGAAAGGAAAGATGTGCTTTCTGCCTTTTTCTACCTCCTGACGCTCACGTTCTACTCGCTCTGGACCAAGGCGCCGAAGTCCCGCCGCCGTCGCTTTTATCTGCTTGCGGTTGCTTCCGCGTGTCTCGGCCTTCTCTCAAAGCCAAGCCTGATGACTCTGCCTGCGGCTCTGCTTCTCGTCGACTTCTGGCCGCTTCGCCGGCTCGACCTTTCCGATCTGCGCCGTCTTCCTTCGCTTCGCGACCGGCTCGTCGAGAAACTCCCTTTTCTAGCGATCGCCCTTATTGCAGCAGTAGTCGCCTGGTTCACCTGGTCGGGGAATCAGTTCATTGGCGAGGCGCCGGATCTTGGTCTCGCGCAGAGAGCGGGTTTTGCCTCGCTCGCTTATCTCACCTATCTTTCTCTGACCTTTTTTCCGGCGGGGATGGCGGTCTTTCAACCGCATCCGCCGGAAATCGCAGGTGCGGCTTTGGGAGTCGCCTTGATCCTTCTCACGCTTATGAGTGCCCTCGCACTGTGGCGGAGGGACCGCTCACCCTGGCTCCTGTTTGGCTGGCTCTGGTTTGTCGGTCTTATTCTTCCGGGAAGCGGCCTTGTCACGATCTCTGATCATTTTGCCCCGGATCGTTACACTTACCTTGCCCATGCAGGACTCTTCGTTGCTCTCGCATGGGAAGCTGTCGCATGGGGCCGACGGTTTCGGGTTCCCGCAACAGTCGCCTGGATATTGTTAGTCGGGCTTCTTCTTCCACTGATTGTTCTGACCCATCGTCAAAGCAAGGTGTGGAAAGACGCGGAGAGCCTCTGGAGACACGCGATCTCCGTCTCGGACCAGAACTACGTCGCCCACAATCAACTCGGTCTCGTCCTTCTCAAGAGCGATCGCTTCGATGAGGGAGTCGCGGAACTGCAGGCGGCGATGGCCGCAAATCCCGGCTTCCCGATTCCCCTTGGAAATCTATCCATGGCCTACGCGAAGCAAGGTGAATTCGACGAGGCCGTAAAATGGTTCCACGAAGCGGGTCCTCACCTGCCGGAGCGGGACCGCTACCGCGACGACCTGGTCAAAGCCAGTCTGGCTGCCGGTGAAATCAATGCCGCTGCTGAACTGTGGCGCAAGCTGATCAGTGAAAGCCCCGATGATCCTGCGATCCAACTCGGCGCAGCGGATTTCTTCTATCAAAATAAAACTCCTCAAGAAGCGCTGCCTTACTACATGGAAGCTGCCCGGCTCGATCCGGCTAATTCCCGGGCCAGCCTCAGTCTCGGAGCGATTCTTCTCAAGGCGGGAAGGATTGATGACGCGCTCCCATATCTTACCAAAAGTGTTGCGAACGCTTCCGGCTCCGATGAAGGGTCGTCGGCCCGTCGGACACTCGCGCAGGCCCATCTGCTGAAACGGGAATGGGCTCCGGCACTGAATCACTATTCGGAAGCAGTCAAGCTAGTGCCAAATAATGACCTCTTCGTCAACGAACTCGCCCAACTGCTCCTCGATTGCCCTGACCCGGTCCTGCGAGATCACTCGAGGGCTCTAAAGCTTGCGTCGACACTTCCTGTGCTGGATGAAGGGGAGGGACATGTCACCAATCCCCGCTACCTGAAGACACTTGCAAGGGCGCTCGCTCGCAACGGGGATTCCGCCGGTGCAGAAGAAGCGGCTACTGCCGGTCTCAAGGCCATTGAAGTGATCGCAGGAACGGAGCCGCTCGCGAAGCCGTGGACAAACGAAGAACTCGAGTCACTGCGCGAAGGGTTTCGCAAGCTGCTCCCGATTCCGGAACCCTGAGATCCAACCCGAAGAATTCTATTTCCCGGGATGTCCCAGTGATTGAATAAACTTCTGATCTTCCGGCGAGAACGCCTCGATTCCGATTTCGAATGTTTGTCCGTCTTCGCGACGGAATTCCGCTTTGGTCTTTTCGCGATTCGTAAAACGCAGTAGCTCGGCACGCAGTGCGCGGTTTTTGGCATCCTTCCAATCGCGCATGCCTGTGGGCAGTTTATTTTTCGGATCCGGCGAGGTGGATCCTGATTCCGATGGCTCGCCCTTTCCGGCAATCGGAGACATGTCCGGCTTCAAAGAATCGAAGTAGGCAATTCGCCTGGGAATTGTCTCAGTGATCGTCCGGAGTTGTTTGGGCGTGATCCGATCCGGCCGATACCGGACCGCGAGGTAAGGGACAAACGACTCGGCGACATCTTCGCGGAAGAGATTGGCTTTCGCATAGCTCGAGATGAATCGTCCGTCTTCAGCCTGGGCCGTGATCCACTTTTTGGCCCTGGCATGTTTGGCATCAAGAGCATGCGCCGCTTCGTGAGCGAGGGTTTCTTCCAGGATACCGTCGCGGATGTAATCAGCACTCTGGCCGGTGTGTATCGTGAGATTGGCTCCACCACCGAAGAGCTCTTTGCCTTGATGAATCCAGAGAGCCTTGATGTTCTCCCGCAGAAAGAGGGGGAGCTTTCCAAAGGCAATCGCATAGAATTCGGCCTGCTCACGGGCAGCTTCCTCAGTCTCGAATTCTACGTTCACATCGATTTCGACTTCTTCCCCCTTGCCGAATTTTGCCTCGAAAACGAAAGCCTCGTAGTCGCCTTGTTTGGCGGTGCGGCGATCAAACATCGAGCGGGTGTCTTTGCGTTTGGCCTTCAGTTCCGTGAAAGTCGTGGGATCGCTTTCCTGAATGATCTTCGGGAAAGGAAAGATGGTTCCGGAGTAGGGAGGCTTATCACTCTGAGCCGACAGCGAAGTGATCCCGGCCTGGAGTGCAATCCCTATCATAAAGAGCCGGGCAAGAGGGAGTCGATTGGGTTTCATCAGGTCAGGCCGGTGCAGCGAATATCCGCTTTGCTCTCGAGAAAAAGAAGTCAGGCTACAAGAATTTCCACTTCCTGAATCATCCTACCCTAAAAAAGAGAAACTCGGATCAGGTTTCTTTGTCAAAAGATCCGCCGGTTTGCGAACGCTCCAGTCTTACCGCCACTCCGGAAAATTACCTTGAAAGAAAAATGATTCCATCATCTACTTAGGCATGAGATTGCATACGACAAGACAGAACGCGTTAGTTGGACATCGTAAAACCTTCCCGCTGCTTTGCGCAGCGAGCATAGTGTTCGTCACGTCTGCGGGCGCCCAGGAAGCGAATATCAACGAACGAGGGACTCCCCGCCAGGGCGTCTACCACAGCATGTCGGAGATTGAGGTTCCCGGCAGACCGCCGAAAAAGGACAAATACAATTTATCTCTCGATGATCTTGGGGCTGTCTGGATGACTGCGGATCTTCAGTTTATTCGTTTCCATTATGCTTACGGTAAATTCTTGGAAGTCGATGCGGATTACTATCTCTCAGGAAAGTGGGTGGCCGTGGGAGAGGCACAGAACGAACTTGCATCGAAGAGAGATCAAGCCTTCGGGACTGCATTTGTCTCACAGTTATCGACGGAGGAATCCAATTCCTTTGAAAAAAGTGTGGGACTTGAAATTGAGATTTGCGCTCAACCCTTGGGAATGGGGGTGAGTGAAACCATTTCCGGGTCAATGGCGTGGAACAAGACCACATCGACGGGAACTTCAACTAGTAAGGAGATCAATACGGGCGGAATGATCAAATATGGAACGGGCATGCAGGCTTGGCAGTTTATCGGTGTTGTGTGCATCGTAGTAGACTGCGGAAATCTGTACAGGACGGATGCGGAGTTTCAGGCAGCCATGAAAAGGGCCACTGGCAGCGTTATTCCCTACCCCTGGACGGCTTTCAAGGATCTGGGTAGAAAGACGTTCGTGCATGAATTGCCAACGAAAAGGATTTCCCTCACCGAGTTTCCGGTTGCCGGCTTAGTTGCCGAGCCTCCTCCAGTTGATAATTCGGCCGACCTTGCGGCCCTGCGCGCCCAGTTGGCACTGTCAGAGCAACAGCGCGTCGCAGCAGAAGCGACGGCGGCACAACAGTTGGAAGCGAATCGCCAGATGGCGGCTGCAGCCCAGGCAGAGGCTGACAGACAGGCTGCCCTGGCGGCAGCGGCAACAACGCAGGCGGAGGCTGAAGCGGCGCAGCAAGCTGAGGCTGCCGCCACGCAACTTGCCGCAGCGAGCCAGGCTCAGGTGACAAGGCAGGTGCAGAAGTCGGCATCTTCGAAATTGCGCGGTCCGGGCTGGATGAAAGTTAAAGCCAGAAATGCAAAGCTTCGCAAGACGGCGGCAAACAATGGAGCTGCTCAGGGCAATCTTAGTCAAGGAGATGTGGTTAAGGTCACCAAGCAGAACGGCAAATGGGTTTATGTGGCAGTGAAGACTGGACGATCAAAGGGCAAGAAGGGATACCTTTTGAAATCCTGGGTCGTTGCCAACAGGTAAGTAGGAGTGTACAATCCACACTCACCGATGGATTGCAATCGGCCCCGACCGGGGGGGCGGCAGGAAATTCTGGATCTCTCAAAGAAATCAGATGGGGTAGACAGAAGCAGAAAGGAAACCTTCGTATCCTTTCGACACCACGCACCATCCGATGAATTAACTCAATTGAGGTAGCTCTTCCGTGCTTTCGTTGAAGCTATCGATATTGAGGCCAAAGCGCTTCAACATTGCGAGATACAAATTACAGAGTCGGGTGTCTTCCGGATACTCAATGTGTCGTCCCGGATTGATCCGCCCTCCGGCCCGTCCCCCCAGCAGTATCGGCAAATTCTTACTGGTGTGACTGTTGCCGTCCCGCATGTTGTTGCCGTATAAGATCATCGAGTTATCGAGAATGGACTTCTCGCCTTCCTTGATCGAATGGAGTTTCTGCAGGAATTCCACATACTTCTTCACCGTGTATTCATTCGCGATCTGGTACCCTTCCAGTTTCTCTTTCCTCTCTGCGTGGTGAGCCATCCCGTGGAGGCCTCCACACTTTTTATCGACAAAAGAAAAATCAATCCCGCTTGAACTTCGTCCCATCATGAAGGTGGCGACCCGGGTTCGGTCGGTTTGAAAGGCAAGCGTCATGATGTCCATCATCTGACTGAGATGCTCGTCATGCGACTTGGCTTTTCCGGGATCCGGGATTCGTCCTTTCAATAGCGCCTCAGGAACCGGGCGTTGATTTTTCTCAGAAAATTCGAGCTTTTTCTCCAGGCTTCGCACTGAGTTTAAATACTCATCCAATCGGTGCCGGTCCTCCTGGTTCACCTTTTTCTGGAGATCATGAATGCTGTCTAAAGTCAGGTCAATAACACTGCGGGTATCACCCAGGCCGGTGGTCTTTCCAAAGAGGCGATCAAAGGCGAGGCGCGGATATCGCTCTCTTGCCAGGGGAGTGCTCGGTGTCAGCCAGGAAATGGAATTCCCGTAGAGTTGAGTGATTCGCTCCCCCGTATCGACGCCGGTCCACTCCGGCTCGGTTGAGAGTTCCAGTGAGGGTAGCAGGGTCTGATCGGCCATATGCAGGGCGGCCATCTGATCCACTGACACCCCGCATTGAATATCGCTGCCCATGCTGCGTTTTACGCCGTTGCCCACGAGGAAATTCGATGTTCCTCCATAGTGACCACTGGTAGGGCGATCACGACCTTTTTTTAAATCGTGATTCAAGTTGGTCAGAACAAGGACTTCATCACGAATCGGAGCCAGGGGGCGAAGCGTTTTGGACAAGGTGTAATCAGCCCCGGTGTCTTTCGGTGTCCATTCATAAGGATTGATTCCATTGGGTTGATAGATCACACCCAGCCGGAGAGGGGAGTTGGCGAGTTCCTTTTTCTCAGCGCCCCACAGCATCGTTTCCATCCAGGGGAGGCCGAGACTGACTCCACCCAAACCTCTGAGCACGGTCCGTCGGTTCAGCGCCCAATTGCGTTTATTGTATTGCATCGGTTTGAAATCCTTTCTCTCTTCTGTTTCTAAACGGGAAGCTTTTTACAATCGCCAACACCATCGCAGAGTAGCGATAGTCATTTTCTTTGAGTTCGGCAACGGCTGTCCGGATGACGCTTTCGTCGAAATATTCTAAACTACGCCCCAGGGCGAAGCCCAGTTGTTTTTGCGCCATCTGATGTAAAAAGGCATCGCGTTTTTCAGTGACGAGATAGTGTTTCAATCCTGCCGCTCCCTCCAATTGCGGGCCGCCCTTCAAGTCTCCGGTCGCATCCATGGGCGCACCATTTGGCCCGGTTTTCCGAAAGCGACCTACCGCATCAAAATTTTCCAGAGCAAATCCAAAAGGATCCATCCGGTCGTGACAGACGGAGCAATTGGGATTGTCGCGATGCGCAGCGAGCCGCGCCTTAATACTGACGGCCTCATTTTCCATCTTTGCCTGATCGATGACCAGACCATCCGGCGCCGGCGGCACTTTGCCTCCGATCAGGGCATCGAGAATCCACTGGCCTCGAACTACGGGACTGGTTCGCTCAGGGAAAGAGGTCGCCACCAGCAGGCTGCCCATCGTCAGGAATCCGCCGCGCTGAGCATCCTTCAATTCCACTTTGCGCATCTCCGAACCTTCCACCCCGGGGATGCCATAGTGTTTGGCGAGAGCTTCATTGAGAAAGGTGGACTTTGAATCGAGAATCTCCAGGACGCTTTCATCCTCCTTGATCATTTCATCAAAGGCCATCATCGATTCCTGATACATGCTCTCTTTCAATTCCTTGGTGTAGGTAGGGAAGAGTTTTAAATCAGGCTCTTTCTCGTTAAGGATCTTTCGAAAGCCAAGCCATTGACTGGCGAATTCCTGAGCCAGCGATAGCGACCTTGGATCCTTGAGCATTCGGCGAACCTGCTGCTCCAGAACTTTTTCGTCAGTCAATCTTCCCTCTTTTGCTAAATCGATAAGAGTCTGATCCGGCATGGAACTCCACAGGAAATAGGAGAGGCGATTGGCCAGAGCGAAACCATCAACGGGTTGAGCTCCCTTTTCCGTGCCTTCATTCTCAAAACGAAACAAAAACTGAGGGCGGGTTAACAAACTCTGAATCACCAGCTGAACCGCTTTTTGGAAATTATCATCCTCTTCAATGGCCGTTTCGTAAACGCTGGTGATGACCTCAGCCTCTTCTTCCTTGAGAGGTCGCCGGAAGGCTCGTGATGCAAATTCCAATAGGGAATCCCGGATACCCTGATCCATTTCCTCCTGAAAGTTTTCAGCAAGCCCTTGCAGTTCATTCCATTTTTTCTGATCCGCCTCCGAAAGCGTTTCAGGAGGCGCTCGATCTTTTTCCGGAAGATCAGAGAGTGCCGGCAGTTCTCCTTCTTTCGCTTTGATCAGGTGAGCGAATTTCTTTGCCTTAACGAACTTGAAGAAATTCTCGATCGGCTCCCGTTTTGCATACTCAACTTCCCGCTTGATCGAGTCCAGTCTCGCCCGGCCCTGTTCATCCAGTGATACATCGACCATCTCTTTTGAGCCGGGGCTCTTCCCATAGCCGACAAGGGCCGAGTAGATGACCCACCATTTTTTGGCAGCTTCCACGGAAGTGTTTCCGGGACCGCTGAAAAAGTAAGAGTGGGTATGTTTACCTTTCGGAAATGGAATCGATTCATCCGAGGCGTAAACCTGAACAGAACCCTTTCCATCAGCGGATTTTTCAATCCCCAGGGTCGCATTAAAAGCCTTCACCCCGGGGGGTAACTTGAACGAAAGCAGGGCGGGAGCTTCGATGTAAAAACCGCGCTCAATTTTCTCTTTGCCTGAGGCAGTGCTGACAAATGGTTTTCCGTCAGGAAAATTCTCTTTGTGAATGGCGCCTTCACCCTGTTTTTCGATCAACTCAAGGTCTCCCAGGAAAACCTCTTTACCGTCTTTCAGTGTCACCCGGGGTTTATGTAAAACGATGCGATCAAACTCATGGCCATCATCCATATCTCCCACACTGAGATACAAGACTTCCGCTTTCTCTTTGATCTCCGTTTTCACCTCCATGCCCGGCTTGGTCATCATGCCGGTAGCCGGAGCGGAGAGAAGGGTTTTCGCTGCAAAGTCGTCATGGAACAGCTGGAGTTCCTCTTCGGTGACGCTGTCTCTTCTGGACTGCAATTCCAGCCAGGGATCAATGACCCATTTCCCATAATGGCTGTCCCACCGGCTGGTTTTACTGATCTCTTCGGCATCGAGGAAACTCCTTGCCCATTTGTGAAAAACACCGGGCATCAATTTCTCCCTCATGGCGATATCGTAAATTTCACGATCGGTGGCATCGGGTTTTGCCAGAGCGAGCTTCATCGCCGGCATCAGGTAGGGTTTGAATTCCTTCCTTGGATTGTACTTGGGAAGCGTGTCGAAAATATCGTTGTAAAAATCGGTCAACTTTCGCTCGGCGAGTACGAGGTAGGAGCGGGGAGAGTATGTGGGCGACAGGTCCGGACTGAAACGGATGCCATCGGCATAGCTCACATTGGCATGGCGGGATATATCCCGGGCCGCTTTGAAATACTTTTCGACCATGAGAGGCAGCATCGTCATCCCCTCAGCATTGTTATCAAAGCCTTCTCCGCCTCCGCCGTCACCGGAGAAATATCGGGCCGGTTTAAGGTCGACTCCGGTGAGGTCCCTGATGGTATTGTTATACTCGGCTTTGTTCAGTCTGCGCAGCGTGTATCTCCCGGGATCTTTGACTGAATCATAATCGAATTCGTCGATCGTTTTTCGAACCCAAGAGACCAATTGGATTACTTCAGCCTCAGTAGGCCGGAGCTTCTTGTCCTCCGGAGGCATGGTGCCGGTCTCGACCTGATCAATAACACTGAACCATTTTTGAAGGTGAACTAGAATATCCTTCTCAGCCTTGAAGGCTTCGAAATTGAGGTCGCCTTTGTGCTTCTCATCGCCATGGCAGTCGTGGCAGTATTTTTTGAGAATCGGTTTGATCTCGTCGTAGCCTTTTTGAAAGTCAGCCTGAAGAGGGGACACCGCCAAATAACAAAGCACCGCGAGGCTTGCCCACACCGCCGTGCAGAAATTGTTCCGCCTCTGATTTAGGTTCAGGTTCATTTGCTTACTAACATTGGGAAGAATTGGCCATGAAAGCGATTCGGAGTCAAGGCGCGGAGCCGCGGTATTAAGCCACCCCCTCAAACTCCGGCAGGATCGGTGCCCGGTGAAAATCCTTTAAAATGGAGTTTTCAATCCCCCGGTTTCAGATCGAGTGTGATGCTTTTAAATCTCTTCGATTGCATGGCCTCTAACACTTCAACCCACACCGCAACTGTCCCCCGGAAACTCAATGGGATGATCCTGCGGGATCATCGTTTTCAACTCCCTCTGGACTACAGCCGGCCGCAAGGGGAAACGATCGAAGTTTTTGCGCGGGAAGTTTGTCTCAGGGAAAAGGACGATGACAAGGATCTCCCCTGGATGATCTTTTTCCAGGGAGGGCCGGGATTCGGGTCTCCACGCCCTAACCTGAATTCGGGCTGGATTGGGGAAGTGCTTACATCCCATCGTTTGCTTCTGCTCGATGATCGGGGAACAGGACTGAGCACCCGAATTCTTCAGCAGTCACTAGCCGGGTTTTCCACCGCCGATGAGCAGGCTGATTACCTCGTTCACTTTCGAGCTGACAACATCGTGCGCGACGCGGAGGCGATTCGCGAAGTGCTTCTGGGACCGGATACTCAATGGAAGGGCTTAGGCCAGTCCTTCGGCGGATTTTGTCTGCTCACCTATCTTTCCCTGCATCCGGAAAGCCTTTCCGGTGTCCTCATCACCGGAGGAGTCGCCGGTATAAAAAGTAGGATCGATGATATCTATCGCCTGACCTACCAGAGCGTAATCGAAAAGAATGAAGGATACTATCGTCGCTACCCCGAAGACGAGGAACTCGCGAAGCGCATTGTCACCCACCTCGCCGGGAACGAGATATTCCTACCCGGAGGTGCACGGCTGACTCCCCGTCGTTTTCAGCAACTGGGATTACCTCTCGGCATGAGTGATGGACGGGAAACCCTGCACTACTTGCTCGAAGCCGCCTTCATCGATGGAAGCAATGGGCCCGAACTTAGCTTCGATTTCCTCAAGATGGTGGAGAATCAAACGAGCTATGAGACGAATCCAATTTTCTGCCTTCTCCATGAGGCCATCTATGCGGAAGGCTATGCCACTCAGTGGGCTGCGGAAAGACTGCGCGAGGAGTTTCCTCAGATCGAGATCGAAGGGAATGATCGATTCGTTTTTACGGGCGAAATGATAGCTCCATCAATGTTCGATGAATATGCAGAGCTCACACCACTCAAAGAATGCGCCGGGATTCTGGCGGAGAAGTCAGACTGGGGTCCGCTCTATGATCTCGATCGTTTGGCAAAGAACGAAGTTCCCGTCGCCGCGATTTCCTACTATGGGGATATGTATGTTCCGATTGCGCTGTCCGTTGAAACGGCACGGCATATTCCCAAATTCAATCTCTGGGTCACCAACGAATGGGAGCACGATGGGATTCGTGCCGATGGTGCCCGTATCGTTGCGCGCCTTCTGGAGATGTTGCATGAGGATTAGTTTTCCATTTTACTACCGGCAATGATTCATCTCGACGCACAAGAAATCACGGAACTGTTGCCCATGCGCCGGGCGGTCGACCTGATGCGAGATGCATTCAGGCTCATCTCAAGTGGGGAAGCGGTCAGTCCGGTTCGTCTCAATCTGCCAATCGAAAAGGAGAATGCCAACAGCTTGCTCATGCCTTGTTACATTCCCGGAGGTGACTACTTCGGGATCAAGACAGCCAATGTCTTCCCGGGTAACAGGAGTCGGGGGCTGCCCGTCATTAATTCTCAGTATCATCTCTATTCCGCGGAAACCGGATTGCTTCTAGCGACAATGGATGGGGCGCTGCTGACCAAGCTGCGAACTGGTGCCGCCAGTGGTTTGGCCACCGAGCTTCTCGCTGATAAAAACGCATCGATCCTTGCGGTGTTCGGCACTGGCGTTCAGGCAGAATCCCAGATCGAAGCAGTCTGCTGTGTCCGCCCGATTGAGGAGGTCTTAGTGTTCGGTCGAAGCCCCTCCGCGAGCGAGGAATTTGCAAAAAGGATATCCGGCTCGGTTGGGCAACTTGTTCGGGGTGATGTCACCCTGGAAGATCTTCGCCGCGCCGATGTCATCTGCACGGCAACGAATTCCACGGAAGCATTGTTCCAAATTGGAGACGTGAAGCCCGGTGCCCACATCAACGCGATCGGCGCTTATCGACCGGAGATGTGCGAAATTTCAGCTGAGCTAATTGGCGGGTGCCGCCTGATCGTCGATGAACTTGAGGCTGCTCTGGAAGAGGCTGGCGATATCATCCAACCCTTGAGTTCGGGGCTGATCACGGAGGATCACATCGCCGGCGAGTTGGGTGATCTTGTGGACGTGAAAGTCGATGTTCCCCGCAGCTCAGACGAGGTGACGGTATTCAAATCCGTGGGCAGTGCTGTTCAGGATTTCGTCTGTGCGCGGGATCTTTTCGAGCGGGCCGGTAGGAAAGAGTAGAGGGCAGGTGCTTCTGACATCAGCACATCGAAGGGCTTCATCAGAGGTGAGAAGTTCAGGGCTTCGCAATACTCTTTTCGATCAAAGTAGCGGCGGCTTCCCGGAGTGAGAAGAATGCCTGCGGATCGAGATGGCCGTATCGAGTCGTGCCGGCATCTCGTTCACTACTTTTCTCCACCCGCTCATCGAGGACAAGGTAGTGATCCATGAAGGCTTGCAGTTCGGCTTGGGTCAGCTCGTAGGCTTTACGGAGTAGTTCCAAATACTCGATATCCTGTTCCGCCCGTCGATAAGCCTTGAGGCGAACGGAATGCCGAATGAGGGCACCATCAGCGTCCCCGGCTTCATGATCAAAAATGAAAAGGCCAAGCTGGTCGGCCGTTTTCAGCGCCTCACCCGACTTGTTGACTGTTTGCCAAGGGACTACGCCGCCCGCCCCGTCACGATAGGCCTGCAGTGCCCATGCCTGAGTTTCCCGGGCGCTGTTTTCAGGTTTGCTAGTGGAACCGTACAACCAGAGTTCTTCTCCTGTTCGTTCGGCACGATCAGTTACGATTCGGCGGTTTTCGCGAAAGGCATTGTGCGAAACCACCCAGAGATCATGGTGCCCTTTCATTTCTCCCCGGCTATACTGCGGGCGCGAAATATCGATGCGGTATTTCAAAGGGATAGAGGGCTTGGCCCCTCGACCCCGCTCAGTAAGATCCCGGTAATAATTAAGGGCTCGATAGTCCCAGTAAGAACTCGGCTCATCGAGGGTCCAGGGGCTCTTTGCTGGATCGTTCTTTCCGGGCTTATTGTTGAAATAAATCTGGAACCCGGTTTGGTTCCATCCTTCGTTTCCGGCGATCCGGACGAAATCCCGGACCAGCGCTTCATAGGTCGATTCGTATTCGGGCTGATCACGAAATCCTTCATAGGCATCCATGTCACCATTCCAGAATCCGCGCATGTTCAGCGGCCAACTCTCGTGAAAGGTCAGGTAAAATCCCGGCGCCGGGATTGCCCCGCGATGACCGTCCGCGTAATACGATCCGCTCAAGTGAGGACCGAACACATCGACAAAATCATCCCAAAAGGTCGTGGTCGCACCGGGCTCAATGCCGTTGTAAGCCTTTTCGTTCATCCGACGACCGTTGGCCATCACCATATCCATGTTGCACTTCCGGGACCCGGGTTGGGCCGAGCTGTGGCTGTAGTGCATCACGTTCACATGGACGCGATGATCGTAGGCGACCTGCTGAAGGCGATAGTACTCAGCAACCTTGTCCGGAACCCCGTAAGTATTCATTTCGCATAGGAATGACGCGCGACGTGGCAATGCGAAGGGACGAACTTTCAGATGAATAGGAATGCTCCGACCATTCCCGATCTCGAAGACTCCGCTCACTTCTCCGGGGGCCGCATCGAAGGGGACATAGACGTCCACCCAGACCGCAGTTTCCCGATCAGGATGCAATTCCAAATCGGCTTCCACCGGCAGGAGGGGATCCGGCAGTTGCTGATTGCCTGCCTGGACATTCACCCCGCGAAACAGATCCGTCCGGAACGCACCCAATCGACACTGAACTGTCTGATTCCCGCTGCCGCGTATCCCGACCTGAAATCCCACCACTTCTCCCCGTGCTGCAGACAGCTCGATCGTTTTTCCATTCCAGACCGAATTTGGCAAGTCAGGGGCAGGATCAAAGTCACCAACGCCAGTTCCCGACTGCGTGACCCGATCGAGCGTTGGCCGAACTGCAATCCCACTCGGTGGTCGAATCCCTGTGTCATCTCGTTCAATCACTGGAAGAGGGATGCTGCGCGGAGCGGGCACGGTTCCTGTCACTTCCACAGGCAAGCTTTCCCGACCCAGCCGATCTACCGTTCGCACCTCCACCTTCAAAGGTCCCGGTGCGAGTTCGATATCACGCAAGGCGATTCGCTGGGGCTCTCCCTTGTTTACAAAAGGTATATTCCATCGCGGGAGTTCGGATCCATTGACACGAACTCGATAGCCAAAACCTTCAGCGGGTCCTGTCAGCGAAAGTCGCAAGCCATCGCGGACGCCCATGTCAATGATCTCCAGATCAAGAGGGGGGATTGGCTCGGATTCCTCACCCCCAAATTCAACAAGCAGATAGGGAGCGTTCTTTTTGTCTTCGCGCGCGTAGATTGTCGGATTGCGACCGTAGTCCGCACTCCATTCATGAAGTGCCAGACCGTGAGCCATGCCTGTGCCGATGGCATGCAGTAGATCCGGCGCCACTTCCCAATGATACCAGCCATCGATCACTTCGCCGGGGGACTGACAGACGAGTGAGTGACTGTTCCCACCGCTGACCGCGGGAAAGCGCGCTCCGGGCCACCCCCAGTCCTGCGCCTCTCGGTTTCCGGATGTGAGTGCATTCGACTCGGCCTCATCCCAGGGCGACTGAATCGTTGAAATCGTCAATCCCTCGATCCTTTCATCTCCCTTTCGGCAAACGAGTGTCGCTCGAACCACCTTCCTGCCGTGAAGCGCTTGTGGGTCGATGCCAATCGCGACGATGTGCTGGTTGCCTTTGATCCGGATGCGCGGCTTCGGTCCGTGATTAAGGTGCTCTTCGCTTTTTACCAGGATGATCGAATTATCCTTTGTAATTTCGATGCGCTCCGGAGCGGCAACCGCCAGGCTGGCGGCAGCCGACCAGACAAGGCATTCTGTCAGAAAGGGAATTCTATACATGATCACAGGACGGTCAACGATCTCGCTGAACGAGAAGAAACTATCAAAAAATATTCCCTTCATCCACGACAAGTAGAGACAGATTGACGGCCGATACTAAATGTCAAAATGAGTCCTGAAAACCAACTGACGACCTTCCTCAGGCCAGAATCTCTTTCGCGACATGCCCATGCACATCTGTGAGACGAAAATCCCGCCCGGCATATCGATAAGTCAGTTCCTCATGATTCAGACCTAAGAGATGAAGAATCGTCGCGTGCCAATCGTGGATGTGCATTTTGTTCTCCACGGCTTCGTAGCCAAGTTCGTCCGTTGCGCCATAACTGAAGCCGCCTTTCACTCCACCGCCAGCCATCCATGTAGTGTAGCCTTTGGCATTGTGATCGCGGCCGTCGCCGCCTTGAGCGTGTGGAGTCCGCCCAAATTCCCCGGCCCAGATCACGAGAGTGTCTTTCAACATGTCGCGGCGTTTCAGGTCCTTGAGTAAACCTGCGATGGGTTTGTCCGTCGCACCGCAATTCTCCGTCAGCTTTGCCCGGAGGTCACCATGCGTGTCCCAACCGGGGCCGTGACTCAGTTCGATGAACCGAACTCCCTCATCAGCGAATCGTCGGGCCATCAGGCATTTTCGCCCGAAATCATCCGTCGCACTTTGGCCGATGCCGTAGAGATCCAAGGTCTCCTGAGATTCACTACCGATGTCTATAACTTCGGGCACCGTGTCCTGCATGCGGAATGCCAGTTCAAAGGATTCGATCACGCCATCGACGCCCGGTTGATGAACTTCACGCGCCAGTTTCTCGCGGTTCAGGGATTGGACAAAGTCGAGCTGCATTCGCTGGCGCTCGCGGCTGAGTTGCGGATTCGCAATGTTCGCCACCCCGCCTGAAGACGAGGATGCGCCTCTTCCTTTTCCCTTTCCTTTACTTCTTCCTCCTGAAGCACCCTTGGCAACATTGATTCCAGTGCCGCGGTATTCCGGAGGAAGAAAGCTGTTGCCCAGGATCTGATTGTTTCCTTTGCCGGGATCAATCCAGACATAGCCGGGAAGATTCTGGCTGACGGATCCCAACCCATACAGAGACCATACCCCCAGCGACGGTCGCGGAAACTGGAATTTTCCGGTATGCATCTGCAACTGTGCCCGCGTGTGGTCCGGAACGTCCGTGTGCATCGAGCGTAGCAGGCACAGATCATCGGCCATGGAGGCAAGATGTGGAAACAACTCAGATATCCAGAGTCCGCTTTGTCCATGTTGAGAGAAATTGAAGGCGGGGCCCATCAGCTTTGCCCCTGCGAACTTTCCAGACTTGCCTGCCTTTCCATCGTTCTTAATCAGCTCCGGCTTGTAGTCAAAGGTATCGAGGTGAGATGGCCCTCCCGGCATAGTCAACATGATGACGCGCTTGGCTCGCGGAGCAAAGTGCGGTTGCTTTTGGGCGAGCCCCTTTGCCGCCTGAGCTTCCTTTTGGGCCAGGGCGGCGAAGGCAAGCCAGGAGAATCCAGAGGCTGTCGATTTGAGTGCCTGACGACGTGAGAGGGTATGATTCATAACTGATGGATGGTTGGTTGGTTGGTTGCCTGGTTTTTGGTTTAGCGGAGGTACCGGATTTCGGCGCTGCAGAGCAGGCCCTGGCAAAACAGTTTGAGAAACTCCTGCCCGGCCTCGGGCTCATCGAGTTCCCCTTTGATCGATGGCATGAACTCCTTGTAGAAACGAATCGCGCTCTCATATTCACCTTTGGAGGGAGGCCTTCCATAGACCCGCTTGAAAGCCAGGCGCACCTGGTCGCCCATCTGATTGGCGTCTTGTTGGAGCAGGTCGGCGAAATGATTAGCCTGTTCCCTGATGAAGGGGCTATTCATGAGAAAGAGGGATTGCTCAGCGCCGTTGGAAACCTCGCGACTGCCCGTGGCAATGTTAGGATCGGCACCATCGAAGACTTCGATAAATTCGGGCATGGCGTCTCGAATCGGCGGCAGGTAAACCGACCGATAGGGTGGGAAATCGGAGACGGCATCCGGGCTGCCACGACGCCCAAACTCTTCGAGCCCATGTTCAGCGACCGGAGAGCGAAAGGGGCGTTCCAGCTTTAGTTGCCCGGTGGCGGCGAGAATCGTATCGCGAAACGACTCCGCATCGAGCCTTTTCGGCGCAGCCCGCCAGAGGAAATTGTTCTCCGGGTCTTTGCTGTAGTTGGGAGAATGAAACTCCGAACTCTGCTGATAGGTTCGGGTTAGGACGATTTCGCGAACGAGCTTCTTCAAGGACCAACCGCTATCCATGAACTGGATAGCCAGGTAGTCGAGCAACTCGGGATGAGTCGGCGCCTGCCCTGTTGTCCCGAAATTATCCACCGAAGCGACGAGCCCCAGACCAAAGAGTTTTTCCCAGACGCGATTTACGAAGACACGCGCCGTCAGAGGATTCCGATTTGACGCGATCCATTGAGCCATCTCGAGACGGCCGCTCGAGTCTTCACGAATAGTAGCCGGCGAATGGTCCAGGACCTGAAGAAACCCGCGTGGAACGACTTGTGCAGGGCTGTCGATCTCTCCGCGTACGAGGACGTGGCTATTCACGGGCTGCTCCTTGTCGGCCATGCCCATAGCATAGGCCTTCACCGTTCCCGCGCCGTTGAGCGAACCGAGCCTTTCCTCCAATTCGCTTGCCTTGGCCCGAAGTTTCTTGGCGCTTCCGCGCTTGCCTCCATTCTCCACATTGTCTTCGGCTGCCATCTGCATCCGTGCCCGTTTTTCGTTATGGAGAACGCTTAACGCTTCCTTCACACCTACCAGTTCCGTCTGCATTTTGGCGATCTCGGCTGCGGTGAAAGTTTCGACCATTTCGCTGGCCAATGGGAGCTGAATCAGCTCACCCTGGTTGAACCGACCGCCAATACCATCGGTTCCGTAGTGGGTATTCGAACTGAGGAAGACTCCAGCAAGAGCGTAGTAGTCGAGAGTCGGAATCGGATCAGTTTTGTGGTCGTGACAACGAGCGCAGGAAACGGTAAGCCCGAGGAAGGCAGTTGAAGTGGTGTTGATCTGCTCATCGATCATTTCCATGGTAAATTGGCGACTGCTCTTCTCTCGAAGGTCCTTGGGTCCGATGGCCAGGAAACCGGTAGCGATGAGGTTTTCCTGTCTATCCTTGTCCGAATTGATCGGGATCAGATCGCCAGCGAGTTGTTCGAGAATGAGTCGATCGAAGGGTTTGTCTTCGTTGAACGAATCGATGACGTAATCGCGATAGCGCCACGCATTCGGGAAGGACTGGTTCGCCCCTTTGCCGTTGGATTCCGCATAACGAGCGACATCAAGCCAGTGCCTGCCCCAACGCTCTCCAAATTGACTGCTGAGCAAAAGTCGATCAACTGTGGTTTGAATGGCCTTGTCAGGATCGTCTTTCCAGGCACGATGAAACTGCTTTGTAAACTCCAAGGTCGGAGGCATCCCAATCAGATCGAAACAGAGGCGTCGCAGAATTGCGTGGGCATCCGCCGGTCTCGCTGGCTCGAGACCTTCTGATTCCAGTCCGGCGTAGATGAATCGGTCTATGCCCGTTTTTGCCCATTCTTGAGCCTTCACTACGGGAGGCGCCTCGCGTCTTGGGGGCTGAAACGACCAGAACTGCTTGCCGGCTTCGATATCGATTTTGGAATCGACCGCCTTTTCACCCTCGCGTGGGTCGGGCGCACCCATCTCAATCCACGTTTTGAAATCTTCGATCACGTAGTCCGGAAGCTTATTTTTCGGCGGCATTTCATAGTCCGACTCAGTATGCGAAACTGCGAGCCAGACCCAGCTTTCCTCCAGTTTACCGGGAACTACGCCCGGCCCTGAATTGCCGCCATCACGAAGCGCAAAACGGGTATCCAGGGAGAGCCCTCCCTTTTTCTGTCCCGCTTCTTTAGAGTGACATTCGTAGCAGGAATCTACGAGGACGGGCCGGATCTTCGTCTCAAAAAACGCGGCCTGCTCCGGTGAAATCGCCGATTGTCCGAAACCCCGGCCTGTTAATACGGTAAGTCCAAGCGCGATGGCCAGGAGTGTTTTGTTGGGAGGGTAAGGTGCCTTGGTTTCCATAAGATCTCTTTGTTCATCACTTAGATTTCCCCGGAGTTTTGTGACCAAGTTTTTGAATTAATTTTTCCCGGGACCGGAATCAGAGGCATCCACAACTACCCGAATGATATCGAACGACTTTCGCGAGCCCGCCAGATCGACGCTGAGCGTGTGCATGTCTTTGCTTAGCTCAATCCGGTCACCATTCGGTCTACCTGTCAATTCCAGCTCTCGGTTTGGATGCGCTTCGCCAGTCTTCCTACTCGAGAACAGACCGGCACTGGCCTTAAACTCCTCATGGAGAACGATGAGACCCGCGACAGGATGATCGAACCTGATTGTTCCTTTCAAGCGGCCCGGAGAGCGGCGTGAAAACACTTCCTCGGGCCGGTATTGGAGAATGTAGCTTCTGAGTGGACTTCCCGCCGGAATCTCGGCCGGGGAGAGTTGATCCAGCTCGCTCACATTTCCGGCCCTTGAGATATTCACCTTCAGCGGTTCGCTGAGCTTTTGGCGGTAGCCGTCTGCAACAATAGAGATATGATCGTTGCTCATTTGCAGCCCCAGACGGCGTGGCCATGGCGGAGCTAGTTTGAACGTTCCAGTGGAACCTTCGATTCCAGATGAAATCGGCCAGAGTTTTTCGTAGGGCGTGAGATCAAGAGGAACGGATTCAACAGAACGTTCCGGTGTGACGACCACCTCCTCACCTTCGATTAACCTCTTAATGGTGCCGGACGCCGGTTCCTCGACTTCCACTTCGCCATCAAACACGGACACATGTGAGGCTCCGTCTGAGTCGAGATGAACTCCGAACGCGGTACCCAGGTCCGTAATCTGCGCGCTTGGGGTATCGACCCGAAAACCTTCCGCTCCCGGCGGAACATTGGCAGTGAGTAAACCCGAGCTGAGGAGCATGAGATCGCCCTTGATCAGTTCGAAATCTGCTGGTCCCTGGAGCGTGACCTCCACACCGCTGTCGAACAAGATCCGCAGCATGCCGGAATCCAATTGAACTGCTCCGGCTCCTCTTCGCTCTCCGGCTTTCAAGCTGGTTCCCTCCACTCGGACGATCCTCACAAAAGTGTCGGTGTTTTGATTCGAGTTCGAGAACTGCCAGATTCCGAAAAACAGTACTACCGCGGCAGCCGTTGCAGCGATCGCCCACCATGAAGCGGGGAAGGGGATGATCTTTTCCGCTTCTTCCGACTTCATCGCGCTCATTTCGCTTTGCAGTCGGTCGTGCAGCATCGAAGCCATTGCGAACCTTCGGGCATTCGCAGGATCCGCCTTGATCCAATCCGCCAGTGCCGCCATCTCATCACTGGAGAGGGACTCATCCAGGTAGGCGTTGATTTCATCTTCCATTTCGTCACTCATTGGCCAAGCCCCTCCGTTGCCGCCTTGCGCTCGACACACTTGCGAAGTTGTTCTCGAATCCTCTGGAGTGCCTTGCGAACCGCCGTCCCCGGCAATCCGATTGCCTCGCTAATCGTCGCCGGCTTCAGTTCGTCCTGGTAGCGCATTTCGCACAGTTGCCGTCCTCGTCCGTCGAGTTCCTGAACGCATTCCTGGAGGAACTCCATTTGTTGCAGTTCCCCGGAAGACGCGCTTGCAAAGGCCGATTCCACGCACGCTACCGTCTCGTTATCGAACACGAGCCGCTCTCGATCACGTTTCCGTTTGCGGAGGTAGGTCTTGAATTGATTCCGCGCTACGCCAAGCGCCCATTGTGGAAACGGTCGATTTGGATCGTAAGAGTCAAAGGACTCGAATATCGCGACTGCGATTTCCTGCATCAGATCGTCACGATCTCGAAAATCGCGCACGACCGAAGTCACGAACGCAGAGACTCGTGGCTGTGCCAGGGTCCAGAGGCGGGTGACTTGCCGGGTAGATTCGTCGATATTTTGAGCCATTCACTTACCACTTAAACATCGACACCGTTTTGTGACTGGTTTTTTTTAAAAGAACTGACGGGTGACCTTTTGAGAGTTCAAAGAATCGGTGGTCCTTAAGCCATTGAGCGAGGTCGTAGTAGAACAATGACACAAGCCTTTGTCGATGCTTCGGGGGAATGTGCCTGGACGTCTCATCGCTCCTGTTCAGCCATGGAGGAACTGGCCGTGTTTTCGGGAAATTCCTCAAGCTCCTCAGCTCTTCACTTTTTCGATCAGAAATTCCTCAAGTGAACCGTAAGGATCGTCTTCCGGAATCACATCGGGACCAGTGACAATACACTCAAGATCGAACTTGTTCATTGCCTCCTGGAGCCTGAGGCCGAGCTTCACGTGATGGACCCATTCGCTCGAACCCGTCTCGACGGTGACGATTGTGTTAGGGCGGCTGTAGATCATGTAGACGGGCACATCGTCTTTCGTGAGATGATTAATGCTTGATGCGTCTACCATGAGACTTTTTACGCTGTCACTTTCCCAATCGGATTCCGACTCAATTCCGTAAAATGCCGGGAGGGCAGGCCCCGGCTCCATATCAGGAACGCCGAACCATTCGCGAAAGACATTGATGTCGTAGGTGGATTGACCATTCATCGTTCCAGCAGCAACGATGCGAGTGGATTGGCGCGAGATGGGATCGTCGCTGTCAGGATCGGCGAGATCTTCGTGAAAGCCCAACCAGAGCGAAATACCTGCCCCGGCGGAGCCCCCGTAGCAGGCGATTCTTTCCGGGTCGATATTCCATCCCGCAGCGCGGTGGCGGATCGTCTGAAGCCCGCGAGCAGCGTCGTTCATCATGATTGGATACGGGCCGACATCGGAAAGCCGATAGTTCATCGCCGCGAAGGCGACGCCGGATTTCAGGTATTTGTCGACGACTGAGGGCGGCGCTGCAGACTTGTCACCGCTGCGGAAGCCTCCGCCATGGATGAAGATTACCAGAGGCGTTGGCTCCGTTGCGTCCGGAACGAGCCAGATATCGAAAGCTTGCTTCTCATGATCGCCGTAGGCAATGTCGGCGTGGCTCGGCTCGGCGCCACCGCGCCGTTTGTTGTTCGGTTTCTCCATGCCTTCTCTACGCTTGCGAAAAAAGGCGACGGCTTCCTCTCTGCTAAGAGACCCATCCTTGTTGGCGTCACTCTGCGGGAATTTCTTGAGGATTCCCGCCAGGCGCTCATTGGGGCTAAGTTGTTTTTTGGTCTCGGGCTCCTGGCTGAATCCGAGATCACATACGAAAAGAATGAGAAGAATAAACTGACTTAGCTTCATGCAATAATTTGGATGGTCTTATATCGGATTAAACTCCTTGATCAGGCAATGGTCTCGCTCCTTTCTCGAATGGCAGGAAATACGATTGCTTCAATTTGTTTCGTATGCCAGCGGCCATGACAATGCTTTCCGATCAGGGGCACAATGGATTTTCTATCGATGACGATACATATAGGATTGGTTGAGAGATTTGATGAAGTTTAACAGCAAATAAAGAGCATCGGAGATACCCGATACCCTTTGTAAGGGCCCACGATTATCGCGCTTCAGCGATTCAGCAAACCGGGCTTGCCCACCCGATTGTCGAGCGCAGGAAAGAAGGGGAGGTGTGGCGCGTTCAATCAACTTGTTACTTGTGCTTGATCAGGAGTGCCGCCGTATCTTTTGCTGCCTGATCGCTGGTTGAGGTGGAAGTCAATTTTGCGGTGTAGTTTCTCTTCAACCAGACCGTTCTTCTTTTTCTTCCCCGCACCTTCTTCACTTTCTTCAGCCTGCTACGTGATGGTTTGCAGATCACTCGAAAGACCTGGTGCTCCGGTGGTGCGATGGAATCCGTAGTGAACACTCCCTGTTTGATGGCCGCAGTTTCATTGTTGGCGCCGAGGAAGTAGCTTATCTTGAAGTAGGCGTTCCCGATTGGGCCCTTGAGGGTGAAGGTGTCGTCGTGAACCCCATCATTTTGAATAAACCAGAAGGCAGTGACGGGTCTCGCCTTTCGGGATATGCGGGTGAGTTTCTGTCCTCCGCCCGTTGCGTTGTAGATATTATCCCCGCTGGCAGCAAAGATGTTCGTGTTCTTGCCGATTAAATTGTCTGGTTGATCGTCCGGTTGAAATTTGATCATTCTTCCGATGAAAATATCACGACTCATGTTGGTATCGTTGGGGACGAGGTTCCCGGCCAGAGATGAAAAGATGACTGCACTTCCATCATCGGTGAAATCCGGGAAACCGTCGCTGTTTCCGTTGGGATTCGCTCCATTGAGTCCGACGGATACCAAAGCAATTTTCCCGCTTGCCAAGTCTTTGACGTAGAGGTCATAGACACCGCTATCACTCGGCTCCCAGAGGAGATTGTTCGCGTCGGTGGTGAAACCGACGACAGCTCCGTTTCCAGAAATTCGGGCATTATTAGAAGTGAAACCGTTTGCCGGGGTTCCTGCAACGTTCGCCGATACGAGAGTAGTCGTGTCTCCACTGCGGTCGAAGAGATAGATGTCGTAGCCCATACTGGTTTCGATAGGAACGAGGTTGGATGCCGAACTTGCGTAGACGACCAGATTGCCGTCTGCGCTGACACTGGGAAATAAGCAGTCCCCGTTCGGCTCGGCACCCGCAGCGGTTTTGGATGCCAGGAAGGTGCTATTGCTCATGAGATCCCTGCCGAAGATATTCGGGTTTCCACTGGTGACTCCGGGAACGAGATTGGTGGCGGAAGAGAGAAAGAAAACCACGCTGCCGTTTTCGGCAATCGCAGGAGAGGAGGACTCTCCACCGGAGGCCTCCGCAGACAATGGTCCGAGGTTCAAACGAACGGTGCTATTTGCAATTCGATCATGTAGGAATATGTCTTCATTGCCGTTGTTGTCTCCCACGATGAGATCGTCGGAACCGGAGCTGAAAGCGACATAGCGCCCGTTACCGGTGATCGAGGGGCTGGTTGAGCCGGCAAACCCACTGGTGGATTGAGCCCCACCAGTCGCGACCGACACGCGGGTCGTGACACCGTTGACCACATCTCGAACGAAAATGTCGGACAAAGAGTTGGTATCAATACCGGCCCCAAGCAGATCGCTTGCCCGGGATTCAAACGCGACGAACCGCCCGTCTGCAGATATCGCCGGACTGGTCGAATTTTCATCAGGATCTCCGCCAGTTGCATCCACCGAGACCCGGGAAACGACGTTCGTATTCAGATCGCGCAGGTAGACATCATGAAGACCGTTGTTGTCTGATGGATCCAGAGCAGAGTCGGTCGACCACACTGCGAAGTTGCCATCGGCCGAAATTCGAGCCCCGCCGGGGAAAGGCCCGGAAGCCTGGTTGCCCATGGTGTCGAGGTTGATTCTCTCAATGGCCTGGGCGGACAGACTCCATCCAGCAAGGAGGAGGCTTGCCGTAAGAATGCCGGTTCGCGAGTTTCGAAGGAATGAGGGTGTTTTCATCCCCGAAAAATCGGGCTGCTATTCCATTCCAGCTCTCCAGCTGTTGCTTTAAAAAGCGCACCTATTGGTAAAACTAAATGGGACGAATCAGATGTGGTGGGTCAAGAATTATGCGTAGGCTTCGACTGGTAATCCACGATCTTGAAGGATGCTTAATCTCTATCAGTTCACCATTTTCAAATAGGCGGCGAGGTCGGCCAGGTTTTGAGCATTCATCCCCAATTGATCAGCGGAAAGCATCAGGGAACCTTTGAAATTGGAAACCTTCTCCACTTGCGACTTCGGAATAATTTGAGTCAAACCTCCCATGGATTGGATAATAACCGGATCCTGCCGGCTGATGGCAAGACCGTGGATGTATCCCTTATCGTCTTTCAGCTTTACGCTGGCTCCATTGAAGCCATGAGCAATTTCGGCTGCGGGATCTATCACGGCACGATAGAAGGCTTCGAGACCCTGATCGGTGATCCATTTCCGGAGATCGGGGCCGTAGGCGATTCCGTTGCCTTCGATTTTGTGACAGGTGTAGCACCGGACAGCCTGCGCTCTTCCGGTATCGGGATCGCCGGTCAATTTCAGGATTTCTGCAATTGGAGGCAGTGTTGACTCACCATTGGGCTTCGGCATCGCCATAGGAGTGATTGTGACATTTTCGGGATCGTAGATACCAAGCTCTTTCAGCTTGTCCTGCACTCCAAAGGACTCCCATTCGCCCCATGCCCGCGCAAGGAGCCAGCGCTTTGCTGGGAGGTTTTCGGTAGCTGCCAGTTTCGCCATCGCATCGGCAGAAGCCTGGCTTCGGGTAAATGCGAGAGTTTCGACAGCGAGGGCTCGTTGCGCATCGGTTAGTGTTTCGTCCTTGGCTCGAACAACGAGAGCAGGCACAGCCGCCTCCACTTGCAAACGCCAGGAAATCCGGGCAAACTGGTCGCTCCATTCACTTGGAGAATCGCCTCCCATTTTGCCTTCCAGTTGTTCCCAGATATCCGCCTCTGCTGTTTCTGCGGCAAGACCACATGCTTCCAGATAGGTGCGATCGTCTTTGGGTAAACGGGTCAGTAAAGAAACTACCCAATCAGTTTTCTCAGCAGCATCAATATAGCGAAGAGACACAGCGACTTCCCGGCGGACGGCAGGGGAGTTGTCTTCAACGAGCCGGTTCATGGTCGATTTGTCGAATTTGTATTCGGCATTGCGGAGCACGCGGTAGGCAAGCAGGCGATCGCTATCGTCTTTCGATGTCAGCATTTCCGTCACCTTCGCAATTCCCTTTTCACCCGCAAAAGGAAGCAGCCACGTCGCGCGCGCCTGAACGAATGGGTTCTCGTTTTCTGAAACTATTTTCACGGCAGGAAGCAAATCTTCTCCCATCGCCTTCAGCGCGACCCAACCAGCATCACGGATGTTGGGAGACGGGCTGCTCAAGAGACTCGCAGGATCTTTCTTGTAATTTTCAGGTGGTGAAAACCCTTTCGGTGCAATTCGGTAGATCGTGCCGGAAAGACTTTCATCGCGATCAGCGTGACCACCGACGCCGAGGTCAAACCAGTCACTGACATAGAGTGCCCCATCCGCACCGATCATGACATCGGAAGGACGGAAGAGCGTCCCGGGTTTCGCTTTCATAAAGTCGGTTCGCTCCATGGCAAAACCGGCACCATCGCGTTTTGGCTGATATCCAAAGATAACCTGACCACGAGCTTCGCAGCTGAGCAGGGTTCCATTGTACTTTTCAGGGAGCGCACCATTCTCGTAGAAAGTGATTCCTGTAGGAGAACCGCTACCATAAACATCTCCGGGAGGCGTCGTTCCCGGGGAGTCCTGCCTCCAGTGAGCATCCGGAATAGATTGGCCGGGGCGCTGATCCGCTTGCCAGGTGCGCTTTCCATCGCGGGAAAAGAATCCGAAAAATGCGCCTTCCATCATCCAACTGACCCGACAAGCCGGAGGATCGTCGTTGTCATTTTGAAAAACATCTCCAAGGGAAGTGACGGTGTGTTCGTAGGAATTACGAAACCCGTGACCGATAACGGTCAGGCCCGTCGTATCTCGATTCATCCGCGCAGCAAAGCCACCGGTCCAAATTCGACCATCATCGCTCACGACACCACCGAGTTCGTGATTGTTGTTATAAAAGACTCCGCCACCGCCTTGATAGGGCCCGCCGATTGAATAGGTTTTCCCATCGCCGTCGGTGAACTTCGCTCCGCAATTTCCCTGATTGATATACCATTTCCCATCGGGACCTGCAGTTACTGCGTGGAGGCTATGGTCGTGCTGACGGCCGTTAAAACCGCTCAATAAATTCTCCCGCTTGTCGACGCTGGTATCGAATTTAAGATCCCGGTTTACGTCCGTATAAATGATCAGGTTAGGTGGTTGAGACACGATTATTTTGTTGTCCATCACCGCGATTCCCAGCGGGGCCTCGAGTTCTGGATCCTGGACGAAAGTGTGCTCACTGTCGGCTTTTCCATCGCCTGTTGTATCCTGTAAGACGACGACACGGTCACCTTCAGGGCGCCGGCCTTTGTGTCTACGATAGTTGACTCCCTCGGTTACCCAGATTCGCCCCTGGGCATCGGTGTCCATGTTCGTCGGATTGAACAACATCGGTGTCGTCGCCCAAACTGTGACTTCGAGGTCATCAGGAACGATGAACTGGTCTGCCGCGACTTTTTGTGGATCGAGATTCTTTGGATCAAAATTACTTGCCGCTGAAGCAGGACTCTCCGCACCTGCTGGAGGAGCCGATGTGTATACCAGAAAACGAACTTTCGCCGGAGTCGATTTTCCGCCGCGAATCGCTCCGCCGTCGTCGAGAGCAACTTTCCCTGTCAATCTTACGGCAGGCTTAGGCAGTTTAAAATAGATCGCCGATGGTGCGTGCGTTCCAATTCCTTTGCTGAAATCTTTTCCGTCGACGATCAGCTTCTGATTTTGATAGTTCTTGTTCTTCCGGGTTTGGCCGACGGATTTTGCAGAATCCCAATCCAGCTCAGTGAGTGACATCTTTGTTCCGTCGGCAAACTCGATCATGGGTTCGAGCCAGTCCGACCAGTCGTGGGAGGTGTTGCCCTCATTTGATACAAGCAGGTAGAGCTCTTTCGATTTTCCAAGGTCGACATCCAAACTTGCGATGCGTTCCTTTGCTCCGCTTTTCATCACAGGGCTTTCGTAGGCAGCTGGAGGACCGGCTTTTGCAGGAGCAGGTCGCGGCGCTTTTTTCTTTTTGGCGCCTTTCGCCTTTTTCTCTGCCTCCCGTTTTTTGAGGTCCTCCATCGTGACGAAATCCGCAGGAGGCAATGCCATAAATTCTTCGACCTTTGGAAGAGGGATTCGTGGATTCGGCTTTCCGTAATCGTCCAGGTTGGCATTCAGCTCATCTTCCGTGAGCGGCTTGGATTGCACACCGCCCTGAGGAACTTCCATCCCCGCGACCCAGACAATAGCGTTCAGTGCAATTTTTCGAAAGCCATCGATGGCCCAGTTCCGATGGTAGTGTCCTCCGGTAAATCCGACACCCCGGCCGCCATCTTCGCGCTCGACGCCCCACATTAAAGTTTGTGGTTTCTCCAATCCCTTGATCCCATTCTCATTCCACAAATTGATGATCCGCTTTAATCGCTCTTTCGTTGGAACGGCGGTAACAAGATCTAAAACCTCGCCGCGTTCCTCCCTGAATCGCATCGAGTAATAGAACTCATCGTAAGCCCGAACCAAATCGGTCACTCCATTGGAAATAGCATGATCCGGGAGAGTCTTCAGATCGGCCACCCAGTGCGGATTCACCGACCAGCCCGTTTCGAAGGCGCCACCGATCCATGGCTGGAAATATTGTTTTCCCTGTTCAGCACTTGGATGCACCGCGTAGTGCATGAACATCAAACCGACGCCGGACTTCGTTAACTCGTCCGTTTTCGCCCAGCCTTTCCCGACCACCTTGGTGCTGTCCGAATAGATAATTACCGCATCAACGCCATCGAAGGCCGATTCATCTTCCGGCCAGCCCTGGATGACTGTGGCTTCGATTTCGAGACCGCTCTGCTCATTCAGTGCCTTCGCCAGAAGTAGACACCCGGCATTGAATTCATGATCACCCGAAGCATGACTGCGGGGTCCGGCAAGGAACAGGATTTTGGTTGGTTCGGCAGCAAATGTTGCCGAAACGGCAAGAGCACAGACCAATGCGCAGAGGAGGGGCTTGAGAAGGAGCTTCATAAAATGTAACAAACAACAGAGTTTGTTCGATGAATCAACCTGAATCAACGGTATCTGATCGAGGAATAAGGCCGGGTGATTCGAAGATTCGTCGATTGATTCAGAGGGAGCAGGGATTCAGTGCTTCTTTTATTCAAGAGTGGATTCCCGTCAAAGACTAAGTAGTCTAGCAACAATTCAATCAAGATGATCGAATTGATATGAAAACTCCTCTCGCAGCCATCGCAATTTCACTCTCGCTCTTTCCGGTGATCAGCATTTTCGGCGAAGACTCTCTTCAGCCCTATACGGAAGAGAATGTGGCAACAAATGTCCTCGATCTCTGGAAAGATGTGGATGCCCGAAAGGACCCGCTCGAAACTGAAATCGTCAAAGAATGGATCGAAGAGGGGGTCGTCTGTCGCTACGTGACTTTTAAAGTTGGCACATTCAAAGGAAAGGAATCACGGATCGCTGCTTTTTACACTTTTCCGGAAGGAGCCAGGGATGCGCCTGCGATCGTATGGGCCCATGGTGGCGGGCAACGTGCCGAGTTGGAGCACGGGAAATACGTGGCGAAGCAGGGATATGCCATGGTCGACATCAATTGGGGCGGTCGGGAACTTGTCGAGGGAATCAAAAAAAACACAGACTGGGGCGCGGTCGATCCGAGCCAGGGGCCTCAATTTTATCCAGGAGCAAAGCGTGAGCGGACCAAGCTGGATCTCCTGCCTGATGAATTCACCATTGATCCCGTCACCAGCCCAAGGAACGGCAATTGGTTCCTGCTTGCTTACGCAGGGAGACGCGCGATCACTTTTCTCGAACAGCAGCCTGAAGTCGATCCCAATAAAATTGGATTCACCGGCTTTTCCATGGGTGGAAACATCACGTCTTATGTAGCGATCGATAAGCGTCTCAAAGCGGTTGTGCCCATGGTTGGTGGTGCGGGTTACATCACGAAGGACTCGGCCGGAATTCCGAATTCCAGCATGGCGCGGGCCTTTCGGGATCATGTTGAGCTATTTGCCGACACCAACGAATCGCAGTCATATTATGCGCATACGACCTGTCCTGTATTGCTCCTGAGTGCGAGCGACGATTTCCACTCCCGCTTCGAGTTCATCTATCAGTGTCTGGATGCGCTGCCTCATGATAACTGGAGGGTGAGTCAGCACATGCACATCAGTCACAATCTCGGCCCGGCACAATGGATACTGATGAACCGGTGGTTCGATAAGTATCTCAAGGGAGAGGAGTTCGAAATTCCCCGGACGGCTGCCTCTGAGTTGATAGTCCATTCCGAAAGCGAGACAGCGAAGTTTGTTGTCACACCGGACAAGGCTGATCAGTTGGTCGCCCTCGCCATTTACTACAGCCACGATCCCAATCCGAAATCCCGGTTTTGGATTTCTGCCGAGGCTGAGGAAAACGGTGGAGTCTGGACCGCTTCCTTGCCCATTCGTGAAGACCTTCCTCTCTATGCCTTTGCAAACTGCAGCTATCCACTCGACGAACCGGTCGTGGCTTTTCAGGGAACCGCTTCGAATTTCACCATAACTTCAGCAATAGGGGCCCACTCTCCTAAAACCATCAAGCCGGAACGCCTTTTCGAGGAAGCTGTAGATCAATCCGTCTTTTCCGATTTGGAAAAGAGCGGTCTCCGGGATTGGGGAGTCAGCTCTCGAAGCGGCATCACCACTTTCAAGTTTCGGGATCCACGATCTGCAACACCCAGTCCGGACACGGTCATGAAAGTGACTGTCAAGGTTCCTCGCGAGCGTATGAGCTACCGCTTCAGGGTGACGAAGAACAAATACATCGCTGACTCCAAAGATCCCCAAACCACCTGGTTTGCGTCCAGGCAAATGACGAAGATGGCGCGCCAAGAAATTCTCCTGAAAGCCTCAGATTTTATGGATCGGGAGAAAATCGAGATGGATGACTGGTCGAATATCGCCACTTTCACTTTCGAAATTTACGATGGCGCCGCCAAGGAAAGCCTTCAGTTCAGCAACAAAGCGAATCATGGTTTGATTTCAAAAATCGAGTGGGTGAAATAGGGAGTGAAAGTGCCAATTCAACCGTTCTACGCACCAACGCAAATAATTCGAGAGATTGAGAATTTTACCAGATTCAACCAAATTAGAGGTGACTCACGAAGTGGAGGCCTAGCAACTCGAACTCATCACATCGTCAATTTTATGAAGACCTTATCTTTCTTTTTTCTCCTCTGCCTCGGATTCTGTTTCGGCCAGCAGGCAATTTCTGCTGAGCGAGCTCCCAACATCATCTTCATTTTGATTGATGATCAGGGATACTACGACCTGGGTTGTTACGGAGCGACGGAGATTAAGACGCCCCGAATTGATGCGATGGCCAAAGCTGGAACGCGTTTCACAGACTACTATGCCGCCGCTCCAATTTGCAGTCCTTCGCGCGCCGGATTTTTGACGGGGTGTTATCCGCGCCGGGTCGGAAACCATGTATGGGTGCACCGCGCGGATTCAAACACGGGGATTCATCCTGACGAACTGACAATCGCTGAGCTGTTGAAAGACAATGGTTACGCAACGGCTTGCATTGGGAAATGGCATCTTGGGTTTCATGAGCCCTTCCTGCCTCGCAAGCAGGGCTTCGATCATTACTTTGGACTGCTCCACAATTTAGATCCAGTAGAAGTTGTCTATTTCGAAGATGACGGAGGCGTTCCTCTGATGCGAAACGGTGAGGTGGTGAAGCGTCCTGTAGATCCTGCGGAGTTGACCAAAGCCTATACCGATGAGGCCATTCAGTTCATCGAGAAAAACAAGGAGGGACCGTTCTTTATCTATCTGCCGCACACGATGCTACACAACCCGCTTGGCGTGAGTGAAGAATTTCAGGGTAGTTCAAACTGGGGTGAATACGGTGATGCGATTCAGGAACTCGATCACAACGTCGGTCGCATCTTTGATTCACTGACAGAGCAGGGCATCGATGACAACACCATTGTTGTCTATGCCTCTGACAATGGTCGCGGACCGGGGCGCACACCCGAGCAGAAGATTCGAGGTCGCAAGCTTTCCACCTACGAAGGCGGCATTCGCGTGCCTGCAATTGCGTGGGGCCCGGGGCTCGGCTTGCAAGCTGGCGAAGAATCAGCAATGCTGGTCCACGCAATGGATTGGTATCCAACTCTTGCTAGTTTTGCAGGGGTCAAAGTGCCCGGTGAACGAGTGATCGATGGTCGCGACATCAGCCCCTTGTTGAAGGGGGAAACCAAAGTCGTGCCTCACGCCGGCATGAAACTATCGATCAACGCAGCAGTTCAAATGCGGCGTCCGTGGAAGCCCGATGGGGAATGGGCGTCCATCATTCAGCGTAACGAATACAACAACGCCTTCTTTTATCACGGCAGTCACGGCGCGCTGGCTGCTGTTCGATGGAGAAACTGGAAACTGTATTTGAATCCCTCTTTGCAGTTGTATGATCTGGACAGCGATCCGGGCGAATCGAAGCTCGTGCGGAATAAGGACATCATTCGAAAGTTGCGCGGTATGACCGTTTTGTTTCAGGAAGAAATGCGGCGCGATGCGCGACCAGCGGGTGAAGCGCCGCCATCAGCTCGCCCCGATGGGCGAACTGAGATTCCTCAGGCGACACTGGACAGCCTCGATTCGCACCATGACGTGACCTACGCGCGCTACGGTGATCGCACACTCGAGATGGACATCTTCCGGCCCAAGGGCGCTTGGGGCGAATTGCCGGCAATCGTTTGTGTTCACGGCGGAGGCTGGGGGAAAGGGAGTAAGATCAATCATACTAAACCTGCCCAGGCACTCGCGGCGCGCGGGTTTGTCACCGCAACAATCTCCTACCGCTTGAGTGGTGAAAAGCCATTTCCGGCTCAGATTCAGGACTGCAAAGCCGCAGTTAGGTTCCTGCGATCCAGGGCCAAAGAATATGGTATTGATCCCGACAATATCGGCGCAATCGGTCATTCAGCCGGCGGGCATTTAGTGGCATTGTTAGCGACTTCAGGAGAAGCTGAAGAGCTCGAAGGGGAAGGCGGTAATGCCGGTTTCAGTAGTTCAATTCAGGCGGCAGTGCCCATGGGCGCTCAGACGCACTTGATGTCGGAAAGAAATCGGGGGATCTCAGCGGAAAAAGAGATTTGGCAGAAGTTTCTCAGCGGTTCACAAGACGAGCAAGCGGATACCTATCGTCTTGCCTCGCCGCTGGCACACCTCGACAAGAACGATCCACCTTGCTGGTTCATTACTGGCGAGAAGGACGATCCCAGTACTCATGCCGATGAATTCCGGGAGAAAATGAAAAAACTGGGAATCGAATCTCATCTAACGGTCATCGAAGGTGCGCCGCATCCCTTCACGGTTCAGCAAGCATGGTTCGATGAGATGCTCGAAACAGCAGCCCGTTTTTTTACGGAGAAATTAAAAAACCAGGACTCAAAAGGTCCGGGCAATTAAACGACTCATGAGCGAACAGTGTTGGTTCAACGCCCACCCCTTAATTCAAATATTCCTCAAAATAAAAATGAAGCCGGCAGGTTCTCCAGATAATGCCTGCTGCGAACTCTGCGTGTTCTCATAAGGCTGAGCATTCGTCATGTGGACCGGATATTGAACCGGGAGTCCAAGCCAGCTCTTTACTCCTCCCGAAAAAGAGGGCTGTCGATCACGGCAGCTATGGTGTCGACGATTCGATATTCCTTTTCAGCCGACTTCGCAAGAATGTTAGAGATTGCCACAAAGTCGGTATCATCCGGCTCGATGCCGTTGGCGTAGGTCAATAACTTGGTAATAAAGCAGCGGACAAAACGATCCCGGTTGGCGTCGGTCACAAGCAACTTCCGGAATTCGGTAATGTCCTTATACTCACTTCCATTTCGAAATTTTGCTCCGGCATCAACCGGGATGGTGACAGGCTCCGGGGAAGATTGCTTCCCTTTCTTCGTTGCAGGAGCTTCAGCGTCCCCGCTCAGGGGAGCCGCATTTGGCGCGGTATAAAATTCCCGCCATGCGCCGGTGGGGTCAAAGTTTTCAAAGGCGTATCCCCAGGGATCAATCGCTTTGTGGCAACTTGCACAACTCGCATCGGTCGTGTGAGCTGCGAGGATCTCTTTGATGGTTTTTGCCTGCCTGACATCAGGTTCGGTGATGACGACATCCGGCGGTGGTGGAGTTGGGTGAATCCCCAGAAGATTCTCCATCACGTAGATCGCGCGGTGAATTGGGGACGTCGAAAGACTGTCTGCTGTTGAGGTGAGAAAAGCTCCCATCCCGGTCAGTCCACCGCGGCGACCGTCGGTGAATGCATACTTACGAAGTTTTGAATCTTCGGGCACATTATCCACCTGATAGATTTTGGCGAGATCTGCATTAATGAAGCTGTAGTCGGCGGAAAGAAATTCGGGCAGTGGGAGATTCTCTTCAATTGCGTGTCGAAAGAATGCCAGTACTTCATTGACCATATCCTCACTGACATTTTTCTTGTGATAGAAGGGGTATTGCTCGGGATCGGGAGACATGAAGTTGATGTCATCCAGTTCAAGCCAGGCTTTCGGGAACATTCGCGTGAAGTCGTTGGCGCTTGAGGTGCCGAATAGATTTTGGACGTAGCCTTGAACTTGCGGGTAGGTTTGCAATTCTCCCCGGCCAACCATTTTATGAAGGTCTTCATCTGGCAAAGTGCCTTGGAGGAAATAGCTCAGCTTTGAGGCAAAACGATCCGGCGCGGCGACGTCCTCGGTGTTGAGAAGAACGAATGCCGGGGATACGAGTATCGATACAATACCTTCTTTGAGAGCTTCGATATCGTTGGAGGTCCGGGCCTTCACATTTACCAGAGCGATGATGTCATCCAGCTCGCCGTCGCGAAGAGGCCGCCGCCAGGCACGCTCTGCAATTGGACTCAGTATGGCCTTGGCGTTTGCCACCTTCGGATCTTCACCGAGTAATGCGATCTGTCGCTTCGGAGGCCAGCTTTCATAGAGGGGGCCTTCAAGTTCAGCACCAAACAAGCGGGGCCGGGGACCTTGCCAGGAACCTGTCCAATGAACCCATCGCTTAGCGCCTGTGTTATAGTGGCGGTATTTTGGATTTCCAATCTGATCGATGCGTAGTTGATACCTTTCCGGATCATGGTCTTTCAAATACTGACCGCCAATTGCGTATTGGAATTTGAAGTTCCCATTCCCTTTCATTCGCAGGCCGTCAGTCGGGTTATACAGTTCGAGGCGGGTGCCTTCCGCGATCCACTCGTTCAGTTCAATTACCGTTTCTTCTTCGTCGGGAAGATCGACAATTCGCACACGGTCACCGAGGCGAATCTTCAATTGAACGGGATCGCCGTGGTAGACTCCTGTGTCTTGGCTGGCGTAGAGAAATCGATCCATTCCGGTCGCCCTTATCTTTATTCGATAGTAGCCGGTCGCGGGAGCCGTCTCGAAACCAGCAAAGTAGGCGAGTAATTTTGGATCAAGAAAATCGAAGTGGGGAACTCTCTTTCGCGGAGCGGTTCTTCTGGCTTGGTTCGCTTGATGCAGGCTGGTTCGGATGATGTCCCTCGCCTCGATTGGGTAGTGCCGAGCTGAAGGCTGCTCACCTGACAGAATCGTAGCGTTGACGATTTTCCGCACCGCTTCGAGATATTGCTCGAGGTGGAATCGACTGAAGCCCAGGGTTTCAGCGTGAGTATCAAACCCATGCATCAGTGAATCACCAATCAAATTTGAGGTCGGCAAATGGGTCCCTATATCTTCGAGGAGAAGCGCGTCGCGAACACTGTTGGCGAACTCACGATTGTTGAGGCGCCGGGGCGGGGCTTGTTTCGAAAATTTGGATTCCGCCGCATAGCTTCGAATCTTTTTGTCGAGATAGTTGACCAAGTTCTTTCGGTCCGAATCACTCAGTTTACTATCATCCTCAGGAGGCATCTCCCCGGCGGAAACGAGATCAAGGCAATCGAGCCAGCGATCATAATTTTCACTGGTGGGCGCGGAGCCGAGGAAAGAGACTTCAAATTTGCCTTTCGATTTTTTGTCGTTGTGGCAATCAGAGCAATGCGTTTTCAGCAGCGCTTCATCCCCGCGAACCTGGCCCGCAAACAGGACAGCGAAAGTGAAGAGGAGAATTTTATGCATAAGCGAGATCAAAAGTTCCGGTGCTGGTATTGAATGAATCCCGCTCAACGCCAAATCGCTGCAGCAATGTCAGGTAGAGATTACACAAGGGCATACTCGCTCCGTTCAATCCTGCATCGACGTGTCCGAGATGTTTAAACCCGCCCCCGGCGACAAAGATAGGCAGATTCCGGTTCGAATGGGTTCCGCCATAACCCATCCCGCTACCGAAAACGACAATGGTGTGATCCAGCATCGTTCCATCAGCATTGGGTTCTTTAATCGAATCCAGCTTTTTCAGAAACCTCGAGAGCTGAGCGATTTGGAAGGTCTCGATTGCGACGAGTTCCGCAGTAACATTGTCCATCTTGCCGTTGTGAGTGCAGCCGTGGTAGCTGCGAGTCACACCTCCGACATCCGTGTAGCTGAGATCTCTCGGGAAGGCGACATTGGCCACCCGGGTCAGATCAGTTTCGAAGGCATAGGCGATCATGTCGAAAATAGCATGATAGCGATTTTCGATTGTTACCTCAGAGTGATTCACGTGAGCTGAGATATCGAATGTTGGTTTTTCGGTTTTGATCCAATTCAATCGATTGGAGAAGTTCTTTTCCAATTCGCGAACCGATGTTTGATACTGATCGAGCCTATCCATGTCAGCATTGCTGACGACGGTCTTCATCCTCGAGAATTGTTTGCCAACCGTATCGAGAATACTGCCATTCTGCTCGATCAAATTGCGACGGCTTGCCTTCTGCTGATCCGACAGGTTGAGAAACAGGTGATCAAACAATGCCAGGGGATCGGTAAAAGGAGCGTCCTCCACTCCGTTCGAAGTCCAACTCATCCGAATTCCACTGTCCAGCCCGGCCCCGATCACAGGGTAGCGAACTTTTACACCGACATGACGCGCCATGACCTGATCGACTGACATGTTTTTTTCGGGAAATGCGAGAGCATCCTCCGGCAGAACTCCGCTGAGAAAGGAAACTTCACGTCCGTGGCCACTCACCATATTGTGATCGGTATGGGACAGGATTGTGAGCCGGTCTTTCAACCAGTCGAGGGACTGAAGAGTGGGGGAGAGAGGTGCGTCTTTTCCCAACTCCTTAGGGAAGAAGTAGTCCGGATGCATCCCGAACGGATTCCCGGCTACGAGGAATCGCGTCGGAGCGGTTTCGCCGGCAAAGCATTCGGATTCCAAAAACGGAAGGGCCAGAGTTCCACCCAGACCTTTTATGAATTTTCGTCGATTAGCTTTCATAATCAGAGATAGGGGAGATTACGGAAAGAAGAAGCAGAATCAAGGTGCGTCACAAGGTGAATCTCATGCACCATGAGGCCCTCCTCCGCAAAAGGCGGGAACGCAATTCGAGCAGTTGACCTGATTTGTCGCAGTCGCTAGTGTCTGGCCATGCGATATTCTCTCTTCTGTGTTCTTGCCATTCTCGGCACTATCTTGCCTGCTCAATCAGCGGACGAGCGTCCGAATATGCTGGTGATCCTGACCGATGACCAACGCTACGATGCGATGGGATGCATGGATCATCCTTTCCTTGAAACACCGCACATGGACCGGATCGCAAAAGAGGGCGTTCATTTCAAAAATGCCGTGGTCACCACTTCACTGTGTTCTCCGAGCCGTGCTTCGATTCTGACGGGGATGTATGTCCACAACCATCGCGTGGTCGACAATTACAATCCAATTCCAGAAGGGCTGACTTATTTCCCTAAATATCTGCAGGAGAGTGGCTATGAAACGGCCTTTGTCGGGAAATGGCACATGGGCGGGATGATCGATCACCAACAGCCCGGTTTTGACTATTGGGTTTCATTCAAAGGACAGGGCGTCTATTTCGCGGATCCGGCTGAGGCCAAGGTTAAAGGGCGTTACGTTCCGCAAGTGAGCCGTGAAGGCCTTAACGACAACGGAAAACGAGTGGAACAGAAGGGGTACATTACTGATTTGCTGACGGACTACGCAGGGGACTGGATGAAAGAACGCGACGGAGAGAAGCCCTGGCTGATGTATCTTTCCCATAAAGCGGTGCATGCGGATTTTCTCCCGCCAAATCGCCATGCTTATTGCTACGATAAGGAAACATTTGAGCGTCCAAAGACCTGGTTCGATATGCCTGATGCTTTTCGCGATGTTCCAATGTGGGTGAAGAATCAGCGCAACAGCCGCCATGGAGTGGAGTTCGCATATTATACCGGGTTGGACCTGGAGACTTACTACAAGCGCTACTGCGAAACGATCCGGGCGATTGACGACAGCACCGGCGCATTGATGAAGCTTCTCGAGGAAAATGGAGAACTGGACAATACGATCGTCCTTTATCTCAGTGACAACGGATTCCTCTTTGGGGAACAGGGGCTCATTGATAAACGCTGTGCCTATGATGCTTCTGTCAGGATCCCGATGATGCTGCGCTATCCGAAAGCGGTAAAGGCGGGGCAGGAGATCAAGCAGGTCGTAGCGAACATCGATGTGGGACCGACCATGTTGGACTTTGCCGGACTCGAGACTCCGAAACATATGGATGGCCGCAGTATGAAGCCTTTGATCACGGGGGAATCAGCCGACTGGCGCGACTACCTGCTCTACGAATATTATTGGGAAAGGAATTATCCCCAGACCCCAACGATGCATGCCGTTCTCGGCGAGCGATACAAATATGTTCGATATCACGGGATCTGGGATGTCGATCAACTCTTTGATCTCGAAAGCGACCCTGAGGAAAGGCTCAATCTCATCAATGATCCGAAGCATGCGGAAACGGTGACAAAACTGAACACAAGACTCTTTGAACTGCTGCGCGAGACAAACGGAACTGAGATGCCGATTCTGGAAGATCGCGGGACGAAGTTTCTCCATCGGAAAACGGGTGGGACCAAAGGTTCCGATTTCCCGAACTGGTTCTATCGTGAGCCCGATAAGGCAGAGTAGTAAGGGGTATTCGAATCCTTCGGATGGCTGATTCAGCAAGCGCGCGGGACGCTCACTTGGGTATTCCGCGCACATGCCCCGGATATTGTCGAAGTCGCTAAACTTGTGGCGAAATGAAGGATGATCAAAGTCTACCCGCCTTGCGCCTGCCCTTTCTGGCAACTTCTCACTTTCCACCTACGTTCCCCGAAACCATCCGCAAAACACCGGTCGCAAACTCTTTCGGTTTTTTATCCGCTTTTGATCGGTAGCAATGGAGTCTCACACGAAGGTCCTGCTTCGCCAGATTTCCAGGCAAGCGAATCGTGGCTACGAACTCTTTTCCATTCTTCACTTTGTGAAGATCGGCACCGGTTCCGCAATAGCCAATGCCGAAACTCTCCCATTCCATGGTTTCAGGATTCCTCGTGTCGATCTGGACAAAGGGAGAATCCAGGGAATGTCCGTAAACAAAGATGGATTTTGCTGAAACATTCCTGATCCTCACTTTTTGAGAATACCATCCATCTTTCAGCGCCTCAGCCTGGCCGACCGATTCGCCGGCAATCCAGGACTTGTCATCCGCATGAAGGAGGAAGCTGCTACTGAGGCTAAACAAGCAGCCGATGCAGAGAAGAGTGAACAAAACGGCTTTCTGTTGCTGAAGCCCCAAAAGAGTTAAAGACGCGTTTTTCACATATCAAATTCGCAGCAAACTCTGTGAGGGTCAATCATTTCTGAAACACGAGAAACTTTCGGCACACGAAGTTTACGAGAGCTGATGTGACAACGAAACCGAACTGGCCGATCCACTCATGAACTCCCTCGGAGATAAAAACGGGCCCTCCCAGAAGCCCCACGCCAAAGCTGAGGAAGGAAATGCCGGAGAACAATGCGAATTCGCGCCACTTCGAATGACGGCCCGGGGTGAAAACCCAGAGAATGTTCATTAGATAAGCAAACACATTGCTAAAAGGCCAGGAAATCAGATTGGCCAGCATCGAGTTGTGCTCACGGGATTCAGGGGACAATCCAGAGCTTTCCGCAATTGGCATGACAGACATGGTGAGCCCTACAAAGACAATGTGATGAACGATCACGGCTCCGACACCGCATATCCCGTATTTGGCAAACTGTGCGAGTGCAGGGGCATCTCTGGAATGAAGGAGTTGCGCCGTTTTTCCCAATCCGTCGCGCTTTAAGCCCTCAATAATCGTGCGCAAATCACCAACAATTGTATTTAAGATATTCATGTATGGCGGAAACGGACGGTTCGGGATGACAAGGGTAAGCTATAATTTATAATTTTGATAAATTACATGAATTTTTAAAATTACGCGATAACTTTTACAAAGATTTGCAAAATAGTCAGCGGAGAAGTAGAATCAGGGTTGAGAATTTTGTAAATACTGAATATTATTTATCGTTAAAAGTAACTGGGAATGAGATTCTTTTTTGTAGCTATCCTTTTTTTCGGCGCCGTCGGCTTGTTCGCCGGTCTGGCAAGGTATAGTCACAAGGAAGGAGTTGAGCAGGAGCTGAAAGACAAATCGCTGGCGGTTCTCCAGGAGGCTGGCTTTAAAGACGTCACAGTTTCCTTTGATCATATGGTTGCTGATTTGGCCGGGTTTGTCGACAGCGAGGAAGAAAGGACCAAGGTGCTGCCCTTGCTCGAGAAATCGGTGCCCGGTGCCTATTTCCCGGAAAAGGATAATTTTCAGGTGCAAATCAGGCCGACCCTTGCCCCCTGGGTTCATATGACAAAGCCGAACAATTCCCTGACGGCAAAGCTTGAAGGCAGTATTTCTTCGAAAGAGGAGGCTGCAAAACGTCTTCTGGGTGCCCGTCTTCATTCTGTGAGTGGTGGCAATGCGATCGCTAACGAAATTGAACTGGATGCCCGGCGATTACCTCTAGAGCCTGTCGCCGAGTTCGCGTCACTCGCCGCCGGATTGATTTCGTCTTCACAAGCCTCGGAATTAATTTTGAAAGATGGCGTTTTGACAATACGGGCCGAGGTGGACAATGCTGGAATCAAGTTTGGTCTCATGGAGATCGCGAAGTCAATCGCCGGGGCTTCTGTTGTGGACGAAGTGTCCGTGAAGGCTACGCGCGTTTTTGCAAACCCCTCAGAAATGCATCTGAGAAAGTCCAGGTTCGGCGTAGTCATCGAAGGGAAGGTTCCGGACGATCGAGTAAAAGAGAAGATCAAGGAGGCGTTCACCAGCCAACCTGGATTGGTTCGTTTAAACGGAGATCTGGAAGTGGATCCAGATCTTGAAGCTCCCTACTGGTTAAACAATGCGCTGACTTTAATTCCTCTTTTCATCGATGAAATGGAGGGCGGGGCCGAAGTTCACTATGCTGGCGACCGGGTTTTGGTTAAAGGGCAGGTGAGCACCGAGGCACAGCAGGGGGCGATTGTCGGTGTTTTGGGGAAACTGGCTAAGTCTGAGACATCTGTGGACGTGATTGCTGAAGTCACTCTGACGACTGAGATGACGAAAGAGCAGGTTCAACCGGAAATTGCGGCGGAATTTAAAGGCGGCAAGCTGACTCTGAAGGGGATATTGCCATCTGAAGAAGTGGTGGCATCACTCGTTTCCGAGATCAGTTCCAATCATCCAGATGTCGAGATTGAAAACCAGATTCAAATTGTGGCTCTTACAATTCAAGAAGAGTGGTTGGAGAAGTTGGGAGGATTTCTATCCGAAGTGATGGAACGAACCAATTTTGGTGAAACCTCGATCAGAAACGGGAAAGTGGAACTTGCCGGTGAAGCCCTCACCGTTGAGCAAACGCGCTTTCTTCACAATCTCGCTGTGAACACAGTTCCCACGACATTCACGATTCTGAACACCCTGAAGTTTGAAGAGATTTATGTCCCTGTTCCCAGTTTGGAACCGGAAGCCGAAGTTGCTCTCCTTAAAGAATTAGAGAAATTGCCGGTGTATTTTAAATCTGGCAGTGATGCAGTGGGGAATGATGAGATGGACAAGCTGAAAACTGCTGCCGACCTTATTAAAAAAACGGGAGTTGCGTTTCCATTCGAAGTTGGCGGCTTGTCCGACACACTGGGAAACCCGGAAAAGAATCGCCTCCTCAGTATTAAGCGCGCAAGTTCTGTCCGGGCCGCCCTCGTTTCACTTGGGATCGCTGAAGATCGCATTTCGGCTGTCAGTTTTGGAGTGGACCAGGTAAATACCTCGTCCAAATCCCGATGGAAAGCTCGTCGTGTCGAGATTACGATCGCCAAGAGTGAAAACGCCAAAAAAGAAGATGGCGCAGAATAGGAATTGTTTATAAATTTATAACATCAAGATGCAGATCCTTTTCGCCGCTACCGATGCCTCTGGCTTATTCCTGAAAGACTGGGCAATGACCTATCTTGGGGGAGGTCTAGTCGTGGTGATTTTAGGAAGTATTACAGGATGGATGATTTGGCGAAGCAATCGGCGGGCCCTGGAATCCATCGAAGAAGAGAGTCGTATTGCGCGGGCGAAGTACGAACAAATAAATGAAGAGCTCTCCCGTTTAAAGGCAGAGGTCTCCGAGACACAAACTTAGTTTTTACCCATCAGGTAGAAAAATTTACACAAACGAAACAGCATTATGGAAAAGGCACTGAACTTTTTGCTTCAAAACTGGCTCATGGTCGGTCTCGAGGTTCTGATCTTCTTTGGCATTGGCTTACTTTTTGCCAAGCTCATCTGGGGTCGATACAACCAGAGATTGTACACCGCAATCGAAGAGAACATGAATCTGGCCAGCCAATGGCAGGCTCTGGGTGGGTCGCAGCGGGATCTTTTTAAAAAACTCCGGAATCGTTGGCAGGAAGATCGGGATGGTTTTGATTCACAGCTGGAAAAGTTCGTTGTCCAACTGGCGTCCCGTGATAAAAAGATCAAGGCGCTCGAAGAAGGGCAAAACAAAAACACCGATTCAGAGTCGCTTCGTTCTAAAGCTGCCGAAAATAGGGTAACAGAACTGGAGGACCTCCTCGAAAAACGTGATGAAGAGATTTCAGGCTTGAATCACTCCCTGGATCTCCGTGCAGAAACAGATGAAGTGCGTTTGCTGCGTTCGAGAGTGACCGATCTTGAACAGGATCTTGTCGATGCTCATGACAAACTTCATGAACTTCGCAGCGGCAAGGGATCTGATTCTGTTATTGCAGAGCCGGAGTCAGTTCGGGTTCGTGAACTGGAATCAACAGTTACTGACTTGAAGTCGAAATTGGAAAGCGCCACAGACGGAGGCGGAAGCTACAGGGAAAGTGTCCAGCTTGCCGCTCTTCTGAAGCAGCGTGGCCGCGAACTGAAAAACCTTCAATCCAGCGATTCCAAAGTCAGCAGGGAAATTGTCCCAGCGGTACATTCAACTACTGAAGCGGAACCAAAAGTGGATGAGCTCACTGAGAAAGTGACGGCACTTCAAGATGAGCTTGATAGTCAGGTGGATGATCATTCCGAAGCTCTCCAGGGACTTTATCAGCAAATTTCTGATCTGGAGTTGGAGCTCCAGAATCGGGAGGACGAGATCGCAACGCTTGGAAAATCCGATACCATCGGAAACCTGCTGGCTCAGAGTGGAGCCGTGGACGACGCCCCGAAAGAAAGCGAAACGACCATTGTTCCGCTAATGGCTGCAATGTCACCGCCATCCGAAGGTTTTGGGGATGGAGACAGTGATGAACTGCTCGCTGAAAAAGATCGTGTCATCGAACGCCTTAAGGCTGAGCTCAAAGACGCTCTCGATGAGATGACCGATGTTCGTGAAGGTTATAATCAAACCTTTGGCGGCGTCGAAGTTCTGGAAGCGCGACTGGCAGAAGAAGAGGGCGCAAAATCCGCTCTGGAAAGCAATGCTATTGCCCCGGAAGAATTAGAAGAGGCGAATTCAGAGATCGGAAGACTCACCGAAGAAGTGGAAAGCACCGCGAACGAATTGAGCCAGTTCCGCAGAAGAGAAGCGGAGCAGAAATCGGAACTCACAGATTTGGGGAATCAAATCGAAGAGCTTGAGGCTATTGTGGACGACCGAAATGCAGAAGTGAGTGACGCTGTTAAGGAACTGGAATCCCAGAGGGAACTGATCCGCAATCTTCGGGTGAAAGTCGCTGAGCAAGAGGGAGACCTCGAAGGGATGACTGAAGGGCATTCGAGCATGAGCAGCGAGCTTTTGGAAAAAGCTTCTATTGCCGAGATGCTCACCGGGCGCATCGCGGAAGTCGAACTCGCTCTCTCCAATCGATACGGCGAGATGAATCGCATCAGCACCCAACTGGAGATCGCTACTGGCACTCTAAATCGCTCCTCGAGCCATTCTCAGGAAGTATCCAAAGAGTTGGATGATCTGAAGTGGGACAACGGCATCATGAGCAAACAGATCGCTGATCTGGAGACGGAACTCACGGAATCGAAGGATGAGGTCAAGAAGATGACGGCAGATATGGAGGAGATGTCTTCTGATGTCGAAGGACGCCGCCAGAAAATGCTGGTGCTCGAAGACCGTTACAATCTCATGAAAACAGAGGCTACAGAAAAATCTGAAGCACTTGAGCTTGCCAAGAGTGAGCTGGAAGCTGCCCGTGAACAATTGGAAACGATTGAAACGGGTTCGGAGGATCTTACCACGAAGGTCCAGGAACTGGAGCAAATGAATCTAACAATGGCCAGGGATCTCGATCTGCTTCGGGGTGAAGCTTTAAGCTCTGAAGAGACTCAGTCCATGCAGGAACAGTCCATTGCGACCTTGAAAATGGAAGTCGAAACCGCTGAAACTGAGAATGATGAGTTGAAGTCGCAGCTTGCGGCAGCCCAGCACTCTCAGGAGACGCTAGAGACCAACAGCACCCATCTTGCTGAAGTCCTGGATGTTAAAACCCAACAGCTTGGTGATTTTTCTGATCGGATTAATCGACTGATCCATGGCGATTTTCAATCATTCGGGGGTAATGACAGTGATGATGGAGGGTCTCAGCCAAGTATGTCAGATTTCTTCGCTTCTGAAGACGATCAAATCAACGCTCTTGGAGATTCAATAGCCCTACTGGAAGCCCGGGCCGTTGATGCGGAACAGAATTTTGGCTCCTGTGAGAATGAACTGGTTGTCCTGCGTGAGGAGATTATCGAGATCAAGCAGGCGCATCAGATAGAGCTTTTATCGCAAACGGAAAGTATCGAATTGTTGCAGGATGAGATTGCTGCTACTGCGGAACCGTTAGAGGCCGCGGAAGCGAAGCTTCAGTCTGCCCAAGGTGAAAAGGACACTGCTATTGAAGATCTGAACCGAGCTCTTGAAGAACTGCAGTCAGCTCAACAGGAATTGGAGAGTGGCCGTGCCGCTCACCATCAGCATGAGCACCAAGAAGAATCCGCTTCTCATCTGAAGGAGTTGGTCGAGACATTGCGGAATGATCTTTCGTTCAAGCAAATGGCTATTCGCGAGCTGGAAGACCAGCTGACCTACGAAAGGCAGCGGGAAAACTTCCAGGAATCTGAAGCATCGGTCGAAGGAGAAGAATCTCCTCACAGTATCAACCGGGTGAAATCAGCAATTGCTCCTCACTTTGAAGATTCAGGAAATGGAAGTCTCCGCGTCTTCTTTGACGACACCAAGGTCAACCTGAACGGCGAAGCCCTAATCGAAATCGATCGCGCAGCAAGAGAAGTTCGCAGCGCAGGTGGTCGCATCAAAATCTCGGTGCTGGGTTATTCCGGTGCCGAAGGGAGTGAAGCAATGAACGAATCTCTCAGTGCGAGACGCGCCGAGGCAGTCAGGGAACGGCTCATGGAAAATGGAGTCTCTCATTCCCTCATCAGCGTTCAAAGCGGAGGGGAAGACGAATCGTTCGGCCAATCCGAAGATTCATGGAGAGCTAGGCGAGTGGAAGTGAACCTGATCGCGGAAGCGGTTGCTGAAACCGTGAACTGAATTTGTATAGAATCCGGTCAAGACCGCTTGTGTAATGACACTTCCTGAAATTCTGACCTCCCCGGAGGGAAATGGAATCCTCTATTTCATCGCTTGCGCCCTCCTGTTCGTTCTGGTCGGGCTGGGCTGGGGGTATCTAATCTGGAAAAAGAATGTCATGCAGGTTGTCGATCTGGAAGCCGACAACAATCTGTCTGACCGGGCCCTGGAACGATTAACTGACGAGTTGAAAGAAGAAGAGGGGATCCTGGAACGCTCTTCCGGTCGAAACGCGTAGGGACCGCCACTGAGGCGAAGCCACGAAAGACTTCATTCTTTGGAGACGGAAATGGCTGCAGGACTCAATGAAAACGCCCGATCTTTCGATCGGGCGCTTTGCTTCTGGAAATAAAGTCTTTACGACGGATCAATCAGCCGAGCTTCCAGTCTCCGCGATAGGGCAAAGCCATCAATGCTTCCTGTGCAGCGTCATCGCCGACAACTTTCTCTGCTTTGGGATCCCATTTGATCTTACGGCCGAGTCCGTGTGATACATAAGCAATGTGTCCAGGGGTAATGGAGCGGTGTCCAATTTCAGCCGGGGCAATGGTTTCCTCACGTGACTTGATGCATTCAACAAAGTTGCGTTGATGTCCCGGAGACTTATAAGGCTTCCAGTCACCGGCAACGAAATCGTCTTTGAGCCAATCCTCATTGGAGGCTGTCAGCTTTCCGCGGGTAACGTGGATCCAGCCGTTCTCGCCGATCCACTTCGATCCCATCGGGTTCCGTGAGGAAATCACAACTTCAATGTCATTGGCATATTTCGAGTGAACATCGTAGTCGACCGGAGAGTCATAGACTTCAGTTTCCGGGAAAGTCCAGTTTTTTGCCTCGACCGAGATAGGTCCACCTTTTTCCTCACCAATTCCCCAGTGAGCAATATCGTTGTGGTGACCGATCCAGTCCATCAGCTGACCGCCACCAAAATTCAGGTGCCAGCGCCAGCTCCAGTGAACGCGGCAATCCATGTAGGGAATCATTTTGCTGGGTCCGCAGTAGAAGTCGTAGTCAAGGTTTGAAGGTGGATCCTTAATCGTTGAATCTCCTTCCGGGCTGTTGTGCCCTTTAGGAAGGCCCACTTCAACTTTGGAAACTTTTCCAATCAAACCATTGCGGACCAGAGCGACAGCTTTCTGGAATTCCTTTGTTGATCGTTGCTGTGATCCAACCTGAAAGATCGCATTTTTCTCAGCAACCGCACGGTGCAGCGCGTGCCCCTCGCCGTAGAGGTGAGTCACCGGCTTTTCACAATAAACGTCTTTACCGCTCTTAATCGCCGCCATTGCGATGATTCCGTGCCAATGATCGGGAGTTGCCACCTGAATGGCGTCGATATCATCACGTGCTACCAATTCACGGAAGTCATGATAGGTGTCACATCCTTTCCACTCGCCTTTTTCGAGACGGTCGGAGTGTTTCTTTTCCATCGCAGCTTTTCCCGCTTCTACACCGTAGTCGCGAGAAGATTTACCATTGCTGACACGAACGTGATGTTTGGCGACGTCGCAGACAGCCATCCCCTGGACATCGTCATATTTGAGGAAAGACTCCATAACGCCAATCCCGCGATTACCAAGACCAACAAAGGCCATGGTAATCCGATTGCTCGGTGCATTTTTACCCAGCACGGATGCCGGAATGATCGTCGGTGCAGCAATCGCTGCAGCGGCCTGACCGATGAATTTTCTTCGTGAGGTTTGTTTATTCATAGTTGAAAAGAATTGGCTGATGAAAGGGCTGTAAAATAATGAGGGAGTTCCGGAAAACCTTACGATTCTATTTTCCAGGAGGGACGACTATTTGTCATTCAGACATCACAAAGCTGCGCAGAATGGCGCAGAGAAGCTACCGGGTCGTCCCAGTTCGGGATGAATTCCTGAGCCACGAATCCTTTGTAACCAGTGGCTACAATCTCTTTCATAATCGGTGGATAATTGATCTCCTGGGTATCATCGAGTTCACCGCGTCCGGGATTTCCTGCTGTATGATAATGTCCGATAAGGTCTTTATACTGACGGATCCGGCGAATGACGTCACCATTCATCACGGAAACGTGATAGATGTCGAAAAGCAGTTTAAAGCTATCGGAACCAACCTGATTGATCAGGTCCACGCAAAAATCGACATCATCACCGAAATAGCCCGGATGCCCTTTCATGGGATGGGAGTCGTCGCGTGAATTTAAGTGCTCCAAAACCAGAGTGATCCCGGCTTTTTCGGCTTTCGGTAGAACTTCCTTCCAGGTGTCGATGCAGTTTTGGGCTGCCTTTTCATCGTCCATCCCGTCGAATCGCATTCCGGTGAATGTGATGACGCTTGGGCACTTCACACTGACCGCAAGATCGATCGAGTCGTTCAGCTTCTTGATGACTTCGGCCTTATTCTCCGGATTGCAGGGACCGGTGGCGAAGCCGTGGGAGCTGACCAGGGAAATATCGAGCCCGAGCTTTCTAACTTCGGGATAGGAATCCGGGGAAATTCCTTCCATCGCTACAAGACCAATCGCTTTGCAGTGCTTGGCGAGTTCAAGAGCGTTGAAATGCTTCTTGAAACACCACCCCATGATGGACTGACGGATGCGTCCATTCTTCACGACAAAGTTTGGATCTGCTAATGCCCGCGGCATCTGGGCAAGAGCATTGGCCCCACCGAGACCGAGTCCGGTCGTGAGAAGCGCGGCTTTAGATAGAAAGTCTCTGCGATTTTGCATGCGGGAAAGGTAGCAGGGATGAAAAATGTATGACAAGCGAATTCTCTGCTACTTCATGCCATCGGATACGTGGAAACGGCTTGATCAGAATTGTCACTACGTTAGTGTGGATACCATTCGTGAAGACTATTCGATATTCCCTGTTTGCCGTAACTTGCCTTTTCACGGCCCTTATTTTTTGGAAAGGCCTGCCATCAGGTTCTGATACAAGCGCAAACGACAAGGAAAAGCTTCAGTCGAATGTCTCGAAAGTGAAACATTCCGGTGCTGAGCCGGATCGGCAGATTGGCAAAGGATATTCAATTTCCGGAAAGGAGTATTCGAAGAGTCAAAAAGCGGCTTTTGAACAGTTTGCCCGTATAATCACTAAGTCGACCACAAAACGGTCGGAGGGATCTGACTATTTCTTCCATGCGAAGGAGCATCCGTCCGGTGGTGGCGAAGTGCTAAGTTGTGAAAATAAGCGGCAAAATCTACTCTTTGAATTTCCAGAGGATGGGACAGTAGTCGTTGAAGGCCCGGAGAGATCCGGTGACTGGTCGTGGTCGATCACCCCTCAAATACAAGGGAAGCCCGATGCTTTTGACCTTGCTGAATCAATGGTATCCCGGAGAAGGGAAAAGGGAATAATCGAGTGGTATCAAAATACAGCGGACGGATTGGAGCAAGGGTTTGAAATCGCTGATCCCGCTTCGATCGGTAGCACTTTGAGCGGGAAGCAATTGGAATTGGAAATTGTCTCAGACTTGAAAGCAGAACTGCTCGAGGGTGATAGGGGAGAACGCTTTATTGAGTTCTCTGACGCCAACGAAACGGCCCAATTGTACTATCACGGTCTGGTTGTGTTTGATTCCGCTGGATCGGTTTTGGACTCGGAGCTGCGCTTGGTCGAGAGTCGGGATGGGAAGCATACAATTGCCCTCGCTTTTGAAGATTCGGGCGCTTCCTATCCGATCACGATTGATCCGTTTATCAGCAGCTCTCTGCAAGCGTTTCGCGGTGAATCAGGATCGTTCCCTGAAGGGTTCACCGAATTCAACGGTGAGTTTTATTTCAGCGCTGAGTATGGAAATGAAGGGGCAGAATTGTGGAAAAGTGATGGAACCAGTGAGGGCACCGTGCTGGTGAAGGATATTTATCCCGGAGTTGGTTCCTCATCCCCCTCCTCGTTTGCGGTCTTCAATAATGCACTGTTTTTTGTAGCCACCAATGAATTGCATGGAAAAGAGATTTGGAAAACGGATGGGTCGGAAAGTGGAACTGTTCTTTTGAAGGACATCTATCCTGGAGTCAATTTAACATCAGGGCCATACAATCTTTCTGAAGCCGGGGGGCATCTGTTCTTCGTGGGAGTAGATGATGTTAATGGAGCAGAGCTTTGGGTGAGTGATGGAAGCTCAGACGGCACATTCCTCTTGAAAGATATTTATCCCGGGACTCAAGATTCAAGACCACGGATTCCCATCGTCCTAGGAGATGCTCTTCTGTTCACTGCGAGGAGGAGCAGTTCCCAATACGATTTGTGGAAAACCGACGGCACTGTTGAAGGGACGGTAAATATTCGGGAGTTCCCCGGAAAGATTGAGCGCATCACTCCTCAATCGAGTGCAATTCTCAATAACGAGCTTTTTTTCACGGTTTATAAATCGGGGATATCCAGCCTGTGGAAGAGTGACGGAACGAGCGTCGGGACGGAACTCGTTACGGACAGTTTAAGACCGGGTAACTGGCAATCCTCACAAGAATTTCAACTGATTACCTATGGCAATCACCTGTACTTTTCTGCCATCACCAGCGAAAACGGGAACGAATTGTGGAGGACCAATGGTAGCTCGGTTGGAACGAGCCTTGTAATAGACCTGGTCCCGGGAAGTGGCAGTTCAGAGCCCATAGGATTTATTGAGCAGGCAAATCGAATTTTCTTCACTGCCTCCAATCAATCCAACGGAAGACAACTGTGGTCAAGCAACGGGACTGCTATAGGAACAAATAGAATGACTACGAGTGGTGGTTCTTTTTCACGTTTTGCTCTAGATACTTTCGCTTATGGCTGGAATGACCTGGTATTCTTTGGGAAATATGATTACTCCACGACGGGAACTGAACTTTGGGTGTCAGACGGGTTATCGAATGAATCAGGTCCGGTTCTGGATATTAATCCGGGAGCAGACAGTTCAAATCCCGCTGATTTTCTTGGTATAGGAGAGATTGCATTCTTTTCAGCTAAAGATGGGATCCATGGACGCGAACTTTGGAGAAGTGACGGAACTGCAGATGGGACAGCGATCGTAAAGGACATCAATCCAGGTTCAGAAAGTTCATCTGCAGCAAACTTCTTTGAGTATCAAGACAAGCTCGTCTTTTCCGCCAATGATGGAAGCTCGGGAAACGAACTTTGGATCAGTGATGGAACCGAAGAAGGAACGCACATTCTAAAGGACCTGAACTCCACGGAGAGTCAGGAGCTTGTGGAGTTTAACGGTTTTTACTACTTTACAGCAGCCGGAGATAAGTTGGGAAGAGAATTGTGGAAGACCGACGGCACGGTGAGCGGGACATCGATCGTAAAAGATATTAGATCAGGGGAAGGCTCCTCTTATCCTTCCGAGCTCACGGTGGCCAACAACCGGTTGTTTTTTACGGCCAACAACGGAACGAGTGGTGTTGAACTTTGGCAAAGTGATGGCAGCGGTCCCGGAACTTATCAGGTCGCTGATTTGACTCCCGGGGATGCCTCAACCACCCCGATGCATCTCACGGCTTTCGGGAATGGTATTGCTTTTGCCACTGATGAAACAAGTTCCGGAGGAAACCAGCTTTGGATTTCAGACGGAACAGAGGTTGGAACCGTTGTGGTGAAAGATTTCAGTGGGCTCGGTTCCCCGCGCGAACTAGTTAAAAATGGAGGGATACTATACTTTGTTGCGCATGATGGCCCTGGAGATGAGATCTGGAAGAGCGATGGAACCTTTGACGGCACAAGCTTGGTAATAGACCGGAACGCAGACAATCTTCCGATAGACCCGGCGCGATTAACTGTTTCCGGCGGGAACCTTTTTTTTAATGCCAAATCAATTTCACCTTTTACAGGTGAGGAGCTGTGGATAAGCGATGGAACCTCCGAAGGAACAGTTCTCTTGAAGGATACTTACCCCGGATCCTATGCCGGAAACCCGGATCAATTAACGGATGTCAACGGCCTCCTGTTTTTCACTTTAAATTTCGAACAAATGCTCTGGCTGTCCGATGGGACTAATGAAGGAACGGTAAGAGTGAATCTACCGGTTTCCGGAGGTCTGCGTCGCTTTGGCAGTCTTCTCAACAATGACGGCATCCTGTATTTCAGTGTAATCGATACGCTAGAAGGGGAAAGCATTTGGAGGTCGGATGGGACAGACATTGGAACTTTCAAGCTGGAGAATCTTAGCCCCTCGACTGAAAACTCTACAATTTCACAATTCCGCATCATAAACGAACTACTGTTTTTTCAGGCGGATGACGGTGAAAGTGGCTCTGAACTATGGATGAGTGACGGGACCAGCGATGGGACCGTCCTTCTCGACGACTTCGTCCCCGGCTCACCCGGGTCGTATGCGATTGGCGGCGGGCAGTCGGATGATGGTCTATTTTACTTTACGTCCGAGGGACCAGGAGGTCCCTGGACCTTGCGAACCGGCGTAAACTACTCAAGCAACGATCCTTTTCTCTACCAACCTGATTTACTTGCCGGCCGATCACCGATAGGATTGATTGGAGGTAACGTCTATTCAGATAATCCCTTTAACTCTCCTCAGACAGTTCACGCGAAGGGAACGACGCGCCGGAAGAAAAATTATAGAGCTTATTTTCAAATCGAAAATGATGGAATCGTGGAAGATAGTTTAGGGCTAATATCCGCCATCACACGGATTCGACCATTTCGCTACAGCCTGTTACGACTCGGTGAGGAAGGATATGAAAACATTTCCGCTGCAGCGAGTGTCGGGACATTTGAAATCGCAGTAGCACCGGGAGATGCATCAAAAATTATTTGCACGATTAGCAGCCCGGGTAAAAGGAAACTGCAGAAACTGCGAGGTAGAGATCGCAAAAAGCGAATCTATTTCATTGTCCAGTCAAGAATTGCTGACAGTAAATCTGATCGAGGATCGTTTTTTCTTAAGGTAAAGAAAAAGGGAAGACGGTAATACGTTCGCGATGTTACGCCAGTATATCCCCGCAACTTTGTCTGAAAGAATCCTGGCGGTTCTGATCCTCTTGACTGTCGTCGCTCTGATCGACTGGCTTGTGAAGAGGGAGAAGGCAACGCGCTGGAGGGAGTATTCTTTTCTCGTTCTCGGTGGATTGGTTGGAGCCGTTTTCGGAGTGCTCATCGACCAGATGACCTATCGTATTTCGCCGGACTACTTTCTGTATGCCAAGAATCTGTCGGTACACGATTTTGACTGGAACGTAATCAAACTGGGCGCTCAGGCGGGAATGACTGCTGGAGTGATCACAGTTGGGGTCCTCATGATCGGGAATACCGTCTTTCGAAAAGAACCTGTTCTTCCTTTGAGGGGATTGATCCGCTACGTGGGAATCTCCATGATCGCTTCTCTTGGGGCGGCTCTCATGCTGGGACTGGTTTTTGCCTTTGCGCTTCCCGACAGCGTAGTGGGCTCTTACAATGAAGTGATAACACCGGACAAGATGTTGCGGTTCAAAGCGGTCGTTGGGGCACACTACGGCCTCTATCTGGGTGGAATTGTCGCAACGGCGATCTGTATTGTATTGTTCCGAAGAGGAGCGCCAAAATCTTAAGCTCGGATTTACGTCATTGGATTTTGTTTAGGAATTCGAATTCCGGGCTTAGGATTTCATGATTCATGAACTATTTCGATATTCAGGTAAACGGCTACGTCGGCGCAGATTTCTGCTCTTCCGATCTCACGATTGAAGAAATGCACAAAGCCTGCGAGGCAATGAAGGACGATGGTCTTGGAGGTATTCTTGCCACGATGATCACTGACCACGTGGATTCGCTTGCCCACAAACTCCGTCGGATGGTGGACTTCCGGGAGCAGGATCCGCTGATTGCAGAGATCATTCAGGGTTTCCATGTAGAGGGCCCCTTTCTCAATGCCTCTCCGGGATACATCGGCGCCCATCCTCCCGAGTGTGTGTGTCCGGCGACTCCGGAAGCTGCTCAGGTAATTGTGGAAGCAGGGCAGGGGCTTGTAAAATTGATGACGCTCGCACCAGAGAATGATCAGAACCACGCCACGACCCGATTCCTCGCAGATCAGGGGATCACCGTTTCCGCAGGTCATTGCGATCCGGATCTGGATACCTTGAAAGCAGCGATTGATGCGGGCCTCAGCATGATTACCCATCTGGGAAATGGTTGTCCGGTAGAATTACCGCGGCACGATAATTTCATTCAGCGGGCACTCTCTCTCGCTGATCATCTTTGGTTCGGGTTCATTCCGGACGGAGCCCATGTAGAATTCTTCGCCCTGAAAAACTATCTGAAAATCTGCGGCGTGGAGCGCGCAATCATGACCACCGACGCCATAGTTGCTGCGGGTCTTGGACCGGGAACTTACCAACTCGGGAGCGCTCCGGTTGAAATTGACGAATCAGGGGTCGCCCGCCGTCCCGGATCTCCTAATCTCGCAGGTTCAACCATCCGTGCTCATCAGGTGGTGAGAAATCTCAAAGAGGAACTTGGCCTTTCAGATGAAGACGTCCAACGCGTTTTCGATGAAAACCCACGGAGATCGGTCGGGCTCATTTAATCGGCCATACCCCAATCCGGAATTTCGCGAGACTCTGTTCAATCAAGCTGCGCCAGCAGATCAAAATCATCAAAGGCGTAGGCTGCCAGAGATTGATCTATCTGCTGAGTCGTTCTTCCACCCACCAATACAGAGTCAACACCCTCTGTATGCATGGCCCAGGCAAGAGCCAGTTTTGTCTGGGGAATTCCCGATTTCTGAGCCAGGCTTTCAAGTCGGCCAAGCCTCTCCCAGCACTCATCGTGGAAATAGACATCCTGATGACCGGGAACAATGTCAAAGCGGGATCCGACTTCGACGCGTCGCTTGTGTTTTCCGGTCAGGAATCCGGCACCTAAGGGGCTGTAGGTGACGACGGCAATTTCTTCACGGGCACAGAAACTCCGATACTCCGCATCCACATCACGCACCGCGTAGTTGAAATTGTTCTGCAGTGCGCTGAACCGGGCGAGTCCGTTCTCCTTTTGAAAAGATAAGGCTGCCCCCAATTGTTCCTGATTGAAGTTGCTGACCCCGAGGGCCCGAACGCTACCGCTATCAACCAGAATACTGAGCGCTTCCAATGTACCGGGGGCCAGGGCACTGTTATCCCAATTGTGAAGGTATAGAAGATCAATTGCAGGCAAACCCAGGTTTTCCAGGCTTTGCTGAACCACCTCATTGATCCGGCTGGAATCATAAGGAGGAAGCAATTTGGTGGCGACAGTCAAATTCCTTTCATCCGGTTTTCGAGAAGCGATCCACCTGCCGATAAACTGCTCTGAAGAACCTCCGCCATAAGCTGAAGCGGTGTCAAAAAAACAAATGCTGTGCTCAAAAGCATGATCAAGAACCTGATGAGATTCCGCTTCCCCAATCTCGCGACCGAAAGTCACACAGCCCAAACCAACTTTGCTGATAGGGAGTCCGGATGGGCTGAATTTTGAGGTTTTCACGGTCGGCTCATATTATCGCTGAAGATTGGAGAAAAAAGAGTCCAGATATCCGCTATTCTCGACTCCGGTTAATCTGAAATCCACATTCGGATTCGGTCACCTGTTTCTTACGAGGGCGAGTTCTTTCGAGGCTGAAAGCGGGGAAAGATCCGACCTGTCTCTTTCATATACCTGTCTCTTATACACATCTGACGCTGCCGAC
>OJCB01000030.1_pt1 | contig 73525 bp, 63 predicted proteins | sample 1591501 | NCBI WGS metagenome assembly OJCB01 (sample SAMN05416813, study PRJEB24817) | seawater metagenome | isolation source: Sea water | place: Canada:Atlantic | collected 2013-07 | reverse complement strand
GCCTCACAACTGGAAGCCGGCTATACCTGACAAGGTGTGATGACCGGACGCTTACAATTAACCGACGTTACTGAGCAGTGAACAATTCAGCAATTAGATGAAGGCCAATAGTCACAGCGGATCATTCATACGTCTAGATCAATATCCTCGTTGGCCACACCGTGCTCCTTCTCATTTTCAGCCAACCTTTCATAAATTTTCTCTAACAGTGTATCGACACCGTCTGGATCCCCAGGGTTATCGTCAAGCCATTGTTCAATAGTGTAAAGGCCGGCGTTGCAATACTCTTCAAACACTTTTACGGCGGACCTTAGATGTTCGTCCTTAAGGATCTTACCGTCCTTTTCGTCTAAGAGGCCTAACAAATAAATGAATCCATCCTTCTGATCACTAGCATAAGTATCAAGAATGATTTCAACAGATTCACCCGAAATCTCGCGTTTTTCTTGAAGGCTATGTCCAACCATTGCCGCAAAGACCATGATGTCTTTTAGATATTGAAAGATACTCCTATTCGAGCCGTATAGTCTCGATATCAACGCTTCATGATTTCGCTCTCGCTTGACCCCAACATTTCTCCAATTAAAAGAGCTGATTTCAGTTTCACCCATCGATCTTCGCCTCCCTAATTACAATTTTATCCATAGGAGCCCCATATACAGTTACGGGAACCTTGTTTCCATCAATAACCATTTCTTGGATTTCTTTTTCTCCCTGCTCTGCAACTGTCTCCTCAGTGAAATAATAAACTCGGCCAAGCTTACCTTCCTCCTTAAGAGTCTTATCAACTTCCTTTCCCGAATCTTGATACATCAGAACAACGAGTTGATCTACAAGCTTGGGAAGCTCCTTTGCAATATTCGGAGCGTATTTGGAGTCTAGTTTAGAGAAGGGAGCATCAAAAATAAGCGGAGCAATTGCACCTGGAGTCAAAATCGAGCTGTCTAGATCCCTACGTTCTCTTGCAATTGAAATTAGGGATGATATGTAGATAAAACTAAGAATAGCGCCTTGACCACCGCTGGGGGGAACCAAAAATCCATTGCGATCTTCCAACCCAATTTTAAAATCAGACGTCATCTGAACTTGATAATCCTGTCGAAGGTATTTTTCAAGAAATTTATCAATTTTAGTTTTTAAAATAGAATGAATAGAGGCCTCGGCCTCCTGTAACGCAATATCTATCGATTCACCAATCTGTTCCAGTAAGTCTAGCTTGCGCTTAAGAACCTTTGCCCTCGGAGACAAACCGGCTATTCTCGAAGCCTGGCCTTGAAGGTCCTTTCTTTTGCTCTTATCTCTTTCTTGGTCACTTTCTGCTCTGCCTATCGTGAGAGAGGTCTGCTGAATGATGTTTCTAAGACGCATCCGTTCTTTCTCAAGCTTCTTTATACTCTCGTCATCAATTTGGCTAATTCTTTCGGAATATTCCTGAATTTCTCTTTCTAGGTCATCCAACCGTCTCCTGAGCTGAGAACAATTTTTATAGTTCTCTTCAAGACTAGCCTTTGCATATGCTGAGTGTTCTTTAATGGCAATCAAACGGCCCCGAGCGCGCTGAAGCCGATTTATCAATGAGGGGTCAGCGGCTTCCCCAAGCAACTCCTGAATCTTCTCATAGGCTTCAGATCCTGCGTGAATCTTCGCGCCGCAGATACATTCAGATTGTTTAAGAATGTCTTTCACCAGCTGAATGTTGTACGGTGCCGGAATTTTCCCCTGAAGCTCAGACTCATCGATAAAGTCGAGACCCTCATCAAGTATCCGGTGGGAAAATGCAACCCATGAATACCTTCGAATTAGGTCAACCTTTTTATTCTCAGACTCAGCCAGACTTCTAGCTACGCGTCTTTTCTCATCTTCAGATTTGGAACGCTCTCGTTGCAATTGTGTGACCGCGGCAGAACTGGAGCCACCTAATTTTTTGTCTACCTGCTCCAACTCGAGGTTAAAGGTTTCAAGCGCACTTCGATTTTCGTCCAATGTAGTTTTGGTTTTTTCCAGCCTGTCGTCAATTTTTTGAACTTGATCTTCAATTTGAGATAGTTCATGGTCCTTATCGACCTTTTTTAACTCGATTCTTACTTCGGCCTTAATCTTAGAAAGATCCTCCAAAGTTTTTTCAGCGACATTAAAACCTAAAATGTCACGAATTGATCGGCGAACAGAAATCATACCCTCGCTATCTACAGTTAGATCCCCACCCTCACCATCGCTGATAAAATAGTTAGCCATATCGCGGGGAATAATACTGTTAATGAAAAGCCGGGGGTCCTGTTTTATCTCAACGTGATTTCCATCCCTAATTTCGAAAACCTTGAATCGATCAATATCACCACCAGACCGCTTAACAACAAATTCAGTTCCACTTTCTTCGAAAACTAAAGTGACATGGTAGCTCTTTCTATCGCGTCGCTTTGCCTCCCAATTGAGAATATCTTCCCGGTTTTTAAAGCTCGGGGAAAACTCGCCGTGGAGGCACCAAAGAACCGCATTAAGGAGATTGGTTTTTCCCACACCATTCATTGCATAAATGATTGTGGTATTTTTTTGACTTTCCGTGGCAAATTGAATCTCGTGTTCACCGTAAAAGCTACGAAAATTCTCAACGGTGAGCGATTTAATTATCATTATCGAGCTCCTTACTTACCTGATCAATCAGCTCTCTCATCTTTCTTAATCGGTCGCGCTCTGGGTCTCCTCCATAAAAGCATTTTCTTTCAATACGGACCAAGTCCCTAGCTGCTTTTTCAATGTATTCCCTGTTCTCATCATCTTTCATTGGAGCGTCCTCAATGCCAAACTATTTACTTCTTTTTCAACTTGGTTTCGATTAATCGCCAAAAGCATAAAGTCGTCTATCCGTTCCAGTTCCGCCTCAATAAGCCGGTCTAGGGCCGGTGACCTTTCAGAGGGCAGAACCACAAAGTCGTAAATGAGTGCAAGCTCTTTATCTTTATGTATTCGAAGAACCCTGCCCCGCCGTTGAACATACTGTCGCGGGTTACGGGTACTGGCCAATATGAACGCTTTATCACAAACTGGTACATCGACCCCTTCATCCAGTACCTTCATAGATACCAGAGCATCGATTGATCCTTCTTCGAAATTCTTCATTATGGAACGCCGTTCAGAACGCCCCTCCTCGCTAGTAAAGCGACTCGAATGCCAACCTTCCTCATTTAATATTTCCGAAACCCGTTCGATTATCTTACCGTCAAACTCAGGATCGTTATCCTGCTCAAAGACCGAAAATCTGCCTTCTCCGCAGTAAAAAAGTGAATGTTTCCTTTCACTCTTTGGAATTTTCTGGACCAACTTTCGCAACTCCACTAATTTGTTCTTAGCAGAGCCGAGCAGTCTACTCCTCCTACCACACAACATTGTAAGCTGATTGCTATTCGTAACCTTTTTCCCATCCGTGCCCGTGCTCAGAAGTTTACTAATCTCTTTCGAAAGAAACTCATATTCTTCTTGTTCTTCGATAGTTAAATAAACTGGGACAATATGGTACTCGTACTCACATAGCACCCTATCGTTTATTGCATCTCCCAAACTATATTCTGAAACAACGCCGCCATAATAGGCTTCAATATTCTGCTTCGCAAAATTAGGAAACGGAGAGTCTATTTCGTCGTTGTCAGAACGAAACGGTGTTGCAGAAAGACCCATTCGATAATAGGCATCGGGCAGAGCTTCGGAAGTATTTTTCGATCCATGGTTGTGACATTCGTCACCAATAAAAACGATATCATTTGCGTCCAATTGGCTTATACAAGCCTTAAAGGATTCGCTTTCCATTGTCCGGTTGACAACAACAACAGCAATAAAATCAATAACCCCCATAGTTAGATCTAGAACCTCAGTCTTAAGGTCATCAAACCACCTTGAACGTGATTCCCAGCATTTAATCGGGTAAATATTAAATAATTTAAGATTTAAAACCCATTGTTCTGCAAGCTCTTTATAAGGGACCGACACAATGACCACAGTCCTCTTACTCTTCGCGGCGCGAGCCTCATAGAGTTTCGCAGCTGCATATATAGAAGTAATAGTTTTTCCTGAACCAGTTGATAGCTTTAAAATGCCACGATATTGATGCGCTTTCCAGGCGCGAATCGCGGAAATTTGGTGCTCTCGAATATTGAAGTCTTGTCCACCAAGTTTTTCTGGGATTACCGGCTTATTAAAATTCTTCTGTGCCGAAAAAAAATCTGAGTAATATTGTTGTTCGTTATCCTGTTCTTTAATGAAAAATTTATTTTCATAAAGATCATTTGATGAAATTAACTTTCGAAACCTATCATACGTTTCGGAAGGCACATCGACTGTTACAGTATTTAATGTGCGACCTTCCCAGAGCCTATTGAATCCATCAATATACTCCTTGCCGTAAAGAGAAAATGAATGCTTGTCCCAACTTTTAAATACAGAGATAGACTCTGCGTTGAAGTTGGAACTTAATCCATAAACTGTTTCATTTGCCGAACCATGAAAAACTAATTTATTACCCTCTTGGTCGTAAATAATTCCAACTTTCTCATGATACATTCCATTTTTTCTAAAGGCGTACTTAATCTCCAAGCGATTTTGAGCAATCAAGTATGAGAGCAGAGAAAGCCGTTCTTTACCAAACTCATTAACATTCTTCAACACTTCCTCTAAATGGCTATCTAAACTGTCGATTATGCTCCTAAGTCTATATCCTTTCCTTACCGCTTCAAATTCGCCTTCTTCAAGTGGATGACCAATTACAAGACGCATCCGCCCATCGTTTTTTATAAGGCCGGAAAGACCTTTTATGTTTTCAACTAAAGCTTGAGCACCAAAAAATCCCACTGCACGATCGTACTGAACAGCGCATGCTAATGCTGGAGCATATAAATCCTTAAAAACATTGTCCTCTCCAGATCTGTATACACCCTTCCAAGCTGTTTCGTTAAGTAGAGGCATTTTGTTTCTCTAGTTGCTCCATCTAAATAAAAAGTTGATCGAAATCCATCTAAGAGCATTAGCAACTCTGCTGCAAGAAATCTCCAACTGCGCTCGAGAAGTCGTGATTCGCCAATTCTTCATATACTCAATTCAGATTTCCGCTAACTTCTAGGCCGTTTCGGATGATTACGATCACCTTTGGATTAAATTCCAAGCCAATAAGTACCTGCCGGATCCGTTCTATTCCAGAGACTGGAGCCATCGCCAGATCGTAGTTGGTTAAATCCTCCCCCTGCCACAGCCTTTTATGAACTTGGTGCGGAGAGTCGCTGCCTGTAACGAGCAAGTAGTGCGGCTTGGGTAATCTAATCTCAAAATCTTTGAGTAAGGTTTTAACTGCGTTGTACACGTCGCAATCTTTCCTGCTGGCAGTTACCCACATATCAGCAAGCAATCTATTTTCTGAGCTTGTGTACGTTCTTTCGGCGAGATTGAAGTCTGGATGCAAACTCGAATGTACCACCCGCGAGTTCGGTAAGTCTAAATGCAGATGTGAAGTTTTGAACCACTTGATCAAACTTCGGTCCTCGTCGCTACCTTCGCCCACCTGTTCAAAAGACTGTATATGTTGTTTTCGTTTTTTGACGTTGTATGGCCGAAGACACTCGGCACGATATTGCAGGTCTTGAACAGTCCAGGCTAAGGCACATAACTCGTGGTTGCCCGTCACCGCAATCGCCTTACCTTTCTCTACGGTCTCGCTAGCGGTATTAACTGTCATTGCTTTCTCTGGACCGCGCTCAACGAAGTCGCCAAGAAAGAGAATTTTTCGATTCAGGTGTTGCCACACATCATCGATCTTTCGATCTTCAAGTTCATTGAGTAATGGGTTAAGCCCGGCTGCGTAACCATGGAAATCAACGATCAGGTCGTACATGAATACCGCATCCTTTCAAGTTGCCGCCCGTCCTCTTTGCTTCCCGCATAAACCAGCTCCATTACGCCACCGCTCACCGTTCTGTTTAGAGTCGGTCCGGAATGCTTGCCCGCACCTCACCATCAGGGGCCAAAAGATAGGCTGCGCTCTTTTTATAGTAAAACCAATACTGCTTGATTTCCCCTAAATTGCCAAGCTTCCCACCGGTTTAATAGACACGTTCTCGAATACGACAGGGGCGAGGCCCTGTTGCCTGTCACTAAAGAACCGATAGAAGCCCCTCAAAAAATGCTGGTAAAGCTGATGTTGGCAAGCAACCAATCCGGATAATGACTGCCCTCGGAACTTGACCTTATTCCGTCAACTCGATTGTGGGCATGACCTAAAGGTAGCGGCTACCAGCCGAAGAATCGTCAGTGATCAGCTGCCGGTTTCGGAAAGTGGATATTTCTTGTTCGTCTACAGTGACGCAGGGCCCTGCTCCTTCGAAGCCTGAATATCCACCGGCGGCACCCCCAGGTCCTGCCACTTCTCCGGATGGCAGGTAAACAGCAGTATCTGATGCCGGCTTGCCGCATCGAACAGGATGCGTTTCATGTCTTCCAGGCGGTCGCTGTCACTGTGCACCAGAGTGTCGTCCAGGATGACTAAGGTCGGCCTACCTGCTTCCCGCAGCAGATCGGCATATGCCAGGCGGCTGATCAGGCCCATCTGTTCCCGGGCGCCAAAGCTCAGTTCAGTGATCTGCCCCAATTCGCTCCCCCGGCTGAAAGTGCCCGGGCGTAGCTGTTCGTCCACTTCCAGCGACGCTTCCGGAAACAGCACTGAAAGATAGTGGTTCAGGTGTTTCTGCAGGGGCGCCTGGAGTCGACGCGTCAGGGCCTGGCGCTTTTCGGTGAGCAGGTTTAGCAGCAGATCCAGCGCCTGGGCGCGGCGGTGCAATTCCTGATAGCGGCGGTTGCACTGGTCGTACTCCGCCTCTCTCTCGTTGAGCTGTTCTTCGAGCCCTTCTGCGCCCCAGGCTTCCAGCCTGACTTTGATATCGCGGACTTCGCGGCCCCGGTTCTCCTGGGTCTGGCGCAGCTGATTGACCGCATTCTGGTAGCGTTCGATATCCTGCCGGAGAAAATCCGGGCGGGCATCGCGAATTTCCTGGTCGCGTCGCTCAAGGCTGGCTTCCAGCTCGGCCTGCTGTTTTTCGATGTTCGCCAGGTCGGTGATTATCTGGCGAAGTTGCTGCTGCCGTTCCGGGCTCTTTTCTTCATCCGCCAACCGCTGCCATTCGGTTTTGGCGTTATCCCGAGCCTGTTTCAGGGCAGACAGACTGGACTGATGCGTGCGCTCATCGGATTCGGCCTTGTCCAATGCGCTGCCAGCCCGGGTGAACGCCGCCTCCGCTTCTTCCAGCGCCGGCACACCCTCTTTTGGATCCGGTTTGGGAGTGGCTTCCAGTTGTGTTTTGGCTTTCTCCAGCTCGCCGTCCGCCTCTTTCTGGTCGGAGACAAGTTGCTCAAGGCCTGCGGGCGCCAGAGATTTAAACAGCTCGTCGGCATGCTTCACGGCGCGTCCAGCACTTTCAAAGGCGGAAAGACGGTCCTCTGCTTGCTGCACGGATTCCACGCCAAGGGTCTTCAGCTGTTCTTCCAGGTTTTCCTCTAGAGTCTTGAGCTTCCTCCGGGTGCTGGCCAGCTCTTCCCCGCCTGGCGTTATGCCCAGGGTACCCACGCCCGGAATAACCAGGGTCGATTCTTCCAGAAGCTGCTGCTCACCTTGCCCGGTGAGCGATTCATCGTTCAGCGTCAGTGATGCGCCAGCATTCAGCTGCCAGCTCAATCGAGTGGCGATGGTCCGTGAGCGAATGGTCTCTTCGTTCAGCTGGTTCCCGGTTGCTCGCAGTTTCTTGACCAACTCAGCATCAATGCGGTTTTCCCGGGCCTGCTGCCTGGCTTGCTCCAACTGTTGGTGGTATTCCTTTGCCTTGGCAAGGTTCTGGGTCTGCACTTGTTTTTGCTGTTCAAGCCGGCGGACATCCTGCTCCAGCCTTTGTCTGGTTTGCAGCAAACCCGCCAGCTTGCGTTGCTGTTCCGCTTGCTCATACGCTGTTCTGGCTTCTTGCAAACGGCCTATAGTCATCGGAGTCTGGGCTTCTGCGGTGGAGAGGTCTCGCTCCGCTCGGTCCAGCTCTGCCTTTCGGCCCTCAAGCTGGCGACTGAGCCCTTCCAGGTGTTCCTTGTTCTGCTGCAACAGGCGGTGGTTTTGCTGTAGCTGGCTGAGCGTGGCTTTCTCCTGGTTCTGTTGCTGCTCCAGGCGCTCAACCTGCTGATGACGCACCCGGGCTTCCTCTAGCTGGCGCTGGGCGTCTTCCCATGGGCGCTCGGCCTCGGCCTGATCATAGTCCTGGGCCAGTTTTCCAAGCCGGTCGACCTGCTCCTGGTATTTATGCACCCGCTCCTTCAGCTCTTCAGTTTCAAGTTCATATTGAGCGCGGTCTTTTTCCAGCTTCAGGTAATCGCCCCGGGGCTTGCCGGTTCCGGTCAGCAGGGTGTCCCGTTGGCTGCGGACCGTCTCGATCAGGTCGTCGCCTCCGGAACTTGCCACCTCTCCCACCATGGAATTCAGGGCAGACTTCAGATGATCGCCAGCATGCTCTATGGCCTGTTCGATGTCCTGCCCGGTGCCCTGTTCCACCCACAGCAGTCCCGGTATGCCCCAGTATTCGGCTTTGCTGGCGCCCCGTTTCGGGTACTGGTAGCCCAGCAATTCAGCCAGTTTTTCTTCGGCGTCGTCTTCACTGTAGGTCTCGGTGCCGACAACCAGGTCGCACCGTTTGCGCTGGAGAAAGCTTTTGGTCAGACGCCAAACGCGGTTGTCGTGCTCGAAATCCAGCTCGATGGTGGGCGCCGCGGCGGAGTCACCCCACGGGCGTAAATCGTCTACGGCCGTTGAACGGTAGCGTTCAAAAAACGCGGCGCGGATAGCGCGTACCAGCGTGCTTTTGCCAGACTCATTGGGGCCGTGAATCAGGTTCAGGCCGGGCTGCAGGTTGTCCAGAACAAAGGGTTTGCGGAACTGGCGCAGCTGTTCAATGCGCATTCGCTGCAGCTTCACTGCCCCACCTCCTGTTCCCTGAGCAGACCCGCCAGAATGGCCAGCGCATCCCGGGCGACATCATCCTGCGCCCCTTCTTGCCGATCCCGCAGGCTTTCAACCACCTCGCCCACGTAACCATCCGCTTTCAGGGCCGCGATGTCTTCATCAGTAGGTGCAAGCTGAAGCCCGCTCCGCTCGCAGCGAAGGCTGCGGAATCGCGCTTCGGCAACCGACAAAGCCTTCAACAGGGTTTCTTCGCCGGCCAGGGTCACCGAGCCTTCGAGGCGCAGATCGACAACGGCGGATTCCGGCAAGGTGTTCAGGCGTTCCAGCAATTGCTCGAGATCGGAGTGGACTGCCAGGGTTTCCCGCCACTGGTGCCACTGATATCGCCCTGTTGGGAGCGAGGTTACTTTCGGGGTTGCCCCGAGTTCGGATAGTTCAACGATCAGGGCATTCCCCGCTTCGTTGTTCCGGAACCGTTCCGGCTCAGGGGTTCCGCTGTACCAGGTGCGTTCATCGATCTGTTTGGTACCGTGCCAGTCGCCCAGTGCAAGGTAATCGAGCCTGCTGGCTTCCGCACGGTCTGGCGCGATGGGGTTGGTTGAATCGATCTCGTCCGGCAACAGGCCCTGGACGCTACCGTGGGCCAGGCCGACTCTGGGAAAACCTTCAGGTGATTCGTAGCCGCTGAACGGCTCGGTCAGATCGCCGTAGGTATGGCGCTGAGTCAGCGGCGCGCAGAGGATGCTGAGGCCCTGGGGTTCCAGATCAATCACGCCGGGCTGAAGTGCCAGATGTACGTTCTCCGGCACCGCACCCAGGCGCTGAGCTCGGGTCCAGACGCTCTCTGCCAGCGCGGCATCGTGGTTGCCTGGCAGCATCACCCAGGGGCCGGCAAACCCCTTAGTGGCGTTGAATACCCGCCGGATGGTGCGATCGGAGACCGTTTGCGCATCGAAGACGTCACCGGCCACCAAGACCGCATCGCACTGATGTTCGTTGGCCAGTTGAGCAAGCGTTTCAATGGCCTCAAACCGGGCCTCGACCAGGGCTGCGCCGTCTTCGGTTTCAAAACAGGTAAACGCCCGGCCCATCTGCCAGTCTGCGGTATGCAAAAACTTTGGCATTTTATGGTCCTGAGAGATCTGGGAATTTTGGCGCTATTCTAGACTACCTGCGAACACTTTACAGAAGTGATGCGACGGACCAAGTGGTGAACGTCACAGGAAAATAGCTCAAGATCGAACCAAGCGTCGACGGACGCGAGCAAATGAAGGTGTGTTTGGGTGTTGTAAGTAACTAAGAGAAATAATGGAGGCGCGGGTCGGAATCGAACCGGCGTACACGGAGTTGCAGTCCGCTGCATAACCACTCTGCCACCGCGCCGGAAAAGATCGAAGGGATCGGATCTTTGTGCTCTCAGGTGGGCAATGAGAGACTTGAAATTGGAGCGGGAAACGAGATTCGAACTCGCGACCCCAACCTTGGCAAGGTTGTGCTCTACCAACTGAGCTATTCCCGCTCTTTGTTTCCGGGGCATTGCCTCGTCAACGGCTGCGTATTCTACGGATTACCGTTCGGGCGTCAATAGTTTTTTATCAAGTTTTTGTTTTACTGGAGATTGTGGGCAAAGTTTGGCCAATTGCGCGGCAGCATGCAAACATGCCACTTCGTCACTGGCAGAGATCCCCTGCACTCTTTAAGCTAGGGATTGGCAAGCAACATCACTCAGGGATTCGACAGAACGTGCCCAGTCCTGATTCATCCGAGCAGACCGATCCACAACAACCGACGTCCAGCCCCGGATCCGTCACCGTTGAAGCCGGCACTCTGAGTGTGAACGGCGACTGGCTATTGAGCCATTACCGGTCTCTGGCGTCCCTGGCGTCATCCATGTCCTCCAGGGATACGAATAGACTGTCGATCGACCTCTCTGGGCTGACGCGAATTGATACCGCCGGAGCCTCACAATTGGCCTCCCTGATCGGCCCGGAGCGTTTGCTCGAAGCCGCTACGGCCGATAGAGAATTACCCCGGGAAACATCCGCCCTGATCGCCGCTGTTTGCGAGGCTATGACAAATCAGCCCGAGGCGGATCGGCGCGCGCCTTCCCTCGTTTGGAGCTTTGTGACCGGAACCGGCCAGAAGGTGGAAAGCATCTTCCGGCTTCTGTGGATCCTTGTGGGCTTTATTGGCCAGACGCTCGGCACCCTGGCCTGGAACCTTCCCCGGCCCTGGCGCTGGCGGATGACGCCCTTTGTGGCTGCGGTTCATGACACCGGCCTGAATGCCCTGCCAATCGTGGCACTGCTGACGTTTCTGGTGGGCGCTGTGGTGGCTTTTTTGGGTGCAACCGTGCTGGACGATTTCGGCGCCACCATTTACACGGTGAACCTGGTGGCGTTTTCCTTCCTGCGGGAATTCGGGGTGCTGCTGGCCGCGATCCTTCTGGCGGGCCGAACCGCCAGCGCGTTTACCGCCCACATTGGCGCCATGAAGGTTAACGAGGAGCTGGATGCGATCCGCACCCTGGGCCTGAACCCCATTGAACTGCTCGTGCTGCCCCGGGTGATGGCCATGATGGTGAGCCTGCCCATTCTAACCTTCGTGGGCATGATCTCGGGTATGGTGGGCGGCGCCATGGTCTGCGCGCTGGTGCTGGATATAACGCCGACGCAGTTCATGGCCATTGTGGAGCGGGACATCGCCCTCCAGCATTTCGTTGTGGGCATTGTAAAGGCGCCGATCTTTGCCTTCCTGATTGCCGTGATTGGCTGCCTGGAAGGCTTCAAGGTGGCTGGCAGTGCCCAATCGGTGGGTGAGCACACTACCTCCAGCGTGGTTCAGTCGATCTTCATGGTAATTCTGCTGGATTCCATTGCTGCACTATTCTTTATGGAAATGGGCTGGTGATCATGGCGGATATGGCGGCGTCTCCGAATGGTCAAACAAGACATGAGCCGGTCATCGAGGTGCGGGACCTGTGCAACCGCTTTGGCGATCACATTGTGCACGAGGACCTGGACCTGGATCTGCTGCGTGGTGAAATTCTGGGCGTGGTCGGCGGTTCGGGCACTGGCAAGACGGTACTTTTGCGCAGCATCGTCGGCCTGAATACACCAGCCTCTGGCCACATCCGGGTGTTTGGCGAGGATCTTATCCAGCTTTCGGCAAGGGCGCGTTCGCGCATAGAGCAACGCTTCGGTGTGCTGTTCCAGGGTGGCGCCCTGTTTACGTCCCTGAACCTGCAGGAGAATATCGCCGTTCCGCTGATCGAACACGCGGGCCTGAAACGGCCCGAAGCGGAAAAACTGGCGCGCATGAAGCTGGCGCTGACCGGATTACCGCCTGACGCAGCGGTTCGGTATCCGTCCGAACTTTCTGGCGGTATGGTAAAACGCGCAAGCCTGGCACGGGCCCTGGCCCTTGATCCTGAGATACTGTTCCTGGATGAGCCCACCGCTGGGCTGGATCCGATTGGCGCCGCCGCCTTCGACAGACTCATCGTCACGCTGCGGGACGCGCTGGGTCTGACGGTATTTCTGGTCACCCATGATCTGGACACCCTGTACTCAACCTGTGACAGGGTTGCGGTACTGTCACAGCGCAAGGTGCTGGTAGCTGATACGCTGGAAAAGGTTGCAGCCACGGAGGACGATTGGGTCCAGGACTACTTTAACGGGCCCCGTGGCCGGGCAGCGAGTTATGCATTCAGGGATTATCTGGAAAAACGGAATCAGGAGCAGTAACCATGGAGCCAAGGGCCCACCACCTGATCATTGGCCTGTTTACCATCCTGGCCTTTGCCGCCGCCTTGATCTTTTCTCTGTGGCTGGCGAAATCCTCCGCCGATCGGGAATGGGGCTACTACGAGATTGTGTTCGATCACGCCGTCGGCGGCCTGTCCGAAGGTAACCCTGTGCTTTACAGCGGTGTTCAGGTTGGTGATGTGGTGGAGATGAAGCTGGACCCGGACAATCCTGGGCATGTGCGGGTTCTGGTTCGGGTGGATCAGTCGGTTCCCATTCGGGAGAACACGAAAGCCGGCCTGGTGCTCGCCAATATCACCGGCAGCATGAGCGTCCAGTTCAGCGGTGGAAGCCCCGACAACCCCGCGTTGAAAGGTGACGAGGACAACCCGCCGGTGATCATTGCCGAGCCCTCGGCGTTCACCAGCCTGCTTTCCAACGGCGAGCAACTCCTGGCCAAAGCCGACCAGCTGCTTACCAGCGCGACGGCGCTGTTATCGGCTGACAACATCGACAATGCATCGGCCATCCTGGAAAACACACGGGAAGCCACAGACGCCCTGCTCGACCGTCGCGACCAGCTGATCGCCCTGCTCGAACAATTCGATGCCGCCGCCATTCGTGCCGAAGAAGCTGCGATCAAAGTCTCCAACGTTTCGGATAACGCCAACGAACTGCTGCAAAACGATGGCCAGCGGGTTCTGCAATCCATGGACAAAGCACTCGCGGTAATTACCACCACCATGGCGCGGATTGATGAGCTGACCCGTAACAACCAGGGGGCAATGGATGCCGGTCTCCAGGGCATGGGAGAGTTGGCGCCCGCACTGCGGGAGCTGAGGGCAACCCTGAGGAGCCTGAACCAGTTTACTCATCGCCTGGAGCAGGATCCCACTGGCACCCTGTTCGGCAATGAAACCATGAAGGAGATGGCACAGTGACATTGAGGTCAATCAGAAACCTGACACTTCTCCTGGGTGCTGCCTTTGCCAGTGGCTGCACGGTGTTTCCGAACCCGGAGCCACCGAGGGTTATGGACCTGGCAGTGGTCCAGGCGGCTCCAACGGCGGAGCAACCGGTTCAGGCATCCCTTCGCGTTGATACACCCTACGCCTCAGAGCCTTTTAACGGATCGCTGATTCTGGCCAAACCCACGCATCAGGAGTTCCGGGCCTACGAGGGAACCCGCTGGCGGGATTCGGCACCGGTGGTGGTTCGGGATATGCTGGTCAGCAGCCTTCGTCAGAGTGGCGCCTACGCGAATGTTATTACGGATACCAATCCGGCACAGGCTGAGTTGACCCTGGTCACCGAACTCTCGGCATTTCATTCGGAAACCCCGGAATCCGGTCCGCAGGTGGTTATCGAGCTGCACCTGCAGATGATTCACAACCGCTCGCGGGCCAGGCTGTGCACTCGCTCTGTGCGGGTTGTGGCACCGGCATCAGGCACATCGGTTGACCAGATTGTTGAGGCCTTCGGAACCGCTGGCAGCAATCTGGCCGCCAGGGTGATTGAATGGGCTACGACGTGTGACTATCCGTCTGACCTGAGGCCTTCTCCGGGAATAGATCCGCCCAAGCAGCCTTGAGGTAGAGGCCCATGGACCAGAGGGTGAGAATCGCGGCGATATAGAGCAACGCCAGGGCGACATTGGCCCAGAGTACACCGGGAGGAAACGCCAGAAGGCCGACAATAGCGGCCATTTGCGCGGTGGTCTTGATCTTGCCGATGTACGAAACCGCCACGCTGGCGCGGCTGCCGATTTCCGCCATCCACTCCCGCAAGGCGGAAATGACTATCTCACGGCCGATGATAACGGTGGCCGGAATCGTCAGCAGAATCGCCGAGTGCTCCTCGATCAGCACAGCCAGTGCAACGGCTACCATGAGTTTGTCCGCGACCGGGTCCAGGAACGCGCCGAACGGGGTGCTCTGGTCGAGTTTGCGGGCCAGATAACCGTCCAGCCAGTCGGTGGCCGCCGCCAATCCGAAAATGGCCGCGCTCACGAGGTAGCTCCACCCCACCGGAAGATAGAAAATCACCACGAACACCGGAATCATGATGATGCGGGAGAGGGTGAGGATGTTTGGTAAATTCATGCTGTCCTTACTCGTCGTGCAATGCTGCGTATATGGTTTCGGCCAGTGATTTGCTGATGCCCTGCACTTTGGTCATCTCATCAACCCCGGCCTTGCGGAGTTCCTGTATTCCGCCAAAATATCGAATCAGGTCGCGACGCTTCTTCGGCCCCACGCCCTCAATGCCTTCCAGTGTAGACTGCCGGCGCTTTTTGTCCCTCCGGGCCCTGTGCCCGGTAATAGCAAAACGGTGGGACTCATCCCGGATATGCTGGATCAGGTGCAGCGCTGGCGAATCTGCCGGCACCCGGAACACATCCCCGGTCATCGCATCAATAAGCTGCTCCATGCCTGCACGACGGGTCACGCCCTTGGCGACACCGATCAGCGGGATATCGGAAATCTCTAGTTCATCAAAAACTTCCCGGGCAATATTCAACTGCCCCTTACCACCGTCTATGAAGACCAGATCCGGGCGTTTGCCCTCGCCGGCCACCATCCGCTTGTAGCGACGGGAAAGCACCTGGCGCATGGCGGCGTAATCATCGCCGGCCGTAACCCCCTCGATATTGTACAGGCGGTAATCACTCTTCACGGGGCCATTCTCATCGAAAACCACGCAGGATGCGACGGTATTTTCCCCGTGGCTGTGGCTGATATCGAAACACTCCATGCGTGACGGCGTCTCCGACAGCTCCAGAAGATCCCTCAGGGCCAGCAGGCGCCGGTATACGGTCTCCTTGCTCGCCAGGTGAGTGAGCAGGGTCTGGCGGGCGTTGGTCATGGCCAGTTCCAGCCACCGGCGGCGTTCACCGCGAACATTGCCCCGAATCCGGGTTTCCCGGTTTGCAGACTCGCTGAGGGCCTGGGCCAACAATTCCTGGCCTTCCACCTCAACCGGCACCAGGATATCCCGCGGAATCTCCCGCCGGGTGTTGCCGCCGAAATAGTACTGCCCGAGGAAGGCACTGAGCAGTTCGCCCTCGGTCTGCTCGATGGAGTAGCGAGGGAAGTAGTCCTTGGTGCCGAGCACACGGCCACCGCGCACGATGATCACTACGATGCAGACGATACCCGCGTCCTGGGCAATTGCGATGACATCCGCATCGCCGCCCTCACCGTCTACCGACTGCTGTTCCTGGACATGGCGCAGATGATTGATCTGGTCGCGATAGGCCGCCGCTTTCTCGAACTCCAGGTTCTTGGAAGCGGCCTCCATGGCATTCATCAGATCGTGGAGGATCGCAGGGTTTTTCCCCTCCAGAAACATGGTCGCGTGGCGGATGTCCTGCTGGTACTCCTCGGGCGTAATGTATTCAACACACGGTGCCGTGCAGCGGTTAATCTGGTACTGCAGGCAAGGCCTCGTGCGATTCCTGAAAAAGCTTTCACTACAGTTTCTTATGCGGAAAATCTTCTGTAACACATTAAGACTTTCCTTGACCGCACCCGAGCTCGGAAACGGCCCGAACCAGGTGCCGCCACCCTTTTTAGTGCGCCCACGACGGAACGTCAGCGAGGGGTAATCGCTATGCGACGACAAATAGATATAGGGATAGGACTTATCGTCACGGAGCAGGATGTTATAGGGCGGCCGTAACGATTTGATCAGGTTCTGTTCGAGCAGCAGCGCCTCGGTTTCACTGCCGGTAATCGTCACTTCGATAGAGGCAATCTTGCCCACCAGGGCTTCGGTCTTGGGCGCAAGGCCGGTCTTGCGGAAGTAGCTGCCAACCCGTTTTTTCAGGTTGCGGGCCTTGCCCACGTAAAGAACCGAGCCACCCTCGTCGTACATTCGGTAGACGCCGGGCCGCTCGGTCAACTGTTTCAGGAAGCTCTTGCTGTCAAACTCCCCGATGTGGGTGCTCTCAGGGTCAGACCTTGTCGGCATCAAGCAACCCGAGCCGCACTGCCATCAGGGCCAATTCGACATCACTGGAAATTTCCAGTTTCTCGAAGATCCGGTAGCGGTAGCTGTTCACGGTCTTCGGACTCAGGCACAGCTTGTCCGAAATGTCCTGCACCTTCTGGCAATCCACCACCATCATCGCGATCTGCATTTCCCGCTCGGAAAGCCGGTCGAACAGCGAGAGCTCGCCATCCTCGTCCCGATCGCCGCCGCCCAGTTGCTTCAGGGCCATCTTCTGGGCAATTTCCGGGCTGATATAGCGCTGGCCGGTGTGAGCCATACGAATGGCGCGGACCATCTCTTTGATATCCGCGCCCTTGGTGATGTAGGCGGTGGCACCGCTTTGCATGACGCGCGTCGGATAGGGGTCGTCCGCGCAGGCGGTTACCACGATCACGCGAATGGAATCATCAATGCGGAGTATGCGACGGGTCGCCTCAAGGCCCCCGATGCCTGGCATGCGGATATCCATGAGCACGATGTCCGGCCGCTCCTGGCGGACGAAATCGATGGCATCCTCTCCGGATGGCGCCTGCCCGATGACTTCAATGTCCGGGTTGTCAGCCAGCATCCGGGTTATACCGGACCTCACCAGCTCATGGTCATCTACAACCAGTACCCTGATCAAAATTCACCTCGCACACGGCTTTCGGAAAACAGCGCGATTGTAACGTTTAGTTCCTGCCCCGGGTAGGTGCAAACACAAATACCGTGACACACCTGACGCCTAACCCGGCACACCCAGGCCGGCTGTGTTCTCCACCGGGTCGAACCACACCACCAGATCGCCCCGACGCACAGCAGACATCACCCGGCTCTGCTCACCCATGGGGTTTTCGGTATCGTTCAGCCCGTGGTAGCGGGTGCAGTATTCTTCCACCAGGCCCTGAAGCTGGTCTTCGCTCAGCAACTCCGTGTCAACGATGAACTTTTCCTGTCTGGGGTCTTGCTCTGGCTGGTTTTCGGTACTGTCAGTCATACTACCTCCTGCGCAACCTCCATGGTAAGAGTAATAGCGCTGAGGTAGAAGCCCGGAGAGGGGTTCCGGGCAAACAATCTGTGATCAGGCAGTTTCTTCGGCCGTTCGAAAGCGTGCGATCAATTGTCGCATGGAAACCGATTCCTGCCTGAGGGCATCACTGATGGTTCGGGTTTGCTCGACGGCTTCGATAAGGAAATCGGCGCTTTCGTCGAGTGCTGTTGAACGGCGGCCTACCCGGCCGATCTCGTCCCGTTGCAACGCAACGGCAGAGCTGATCTCGGCACTGTGTTTCTCAAGATCCACGAACTGGCCCTGCAGGGATTGAAGGTGCCCCTTCAGTGCAGCCAGGTGCTCGCGGTTGCTGCTGCCCGCATTGCGCATCTCCTCCAGCAGCCCATCGACGCTGCTTACGCCGGATACAAGGTCCTGAACCCACTGGGAAATATCCCGGGTAGAGTCGGAAGTGCGACGAGACAGAGTCCGAACCTCATCGGCCACCACCGCAAAACCACGTCCATGTTCCCCTGCGCGGGCCGCCTCGATAGCAGCGTTCAGCGCCAGCAAATTGGTCTGCTCGGCGATGTCGGCAATTACCCCGATGACCTGCTCAATCTTACCCGTGGATTCGTTAAGGGCATGAATGGATCCTGAAACGCGCGAAATGACATCCACCGTATGTTCCGCAGCGCCCTCGCTGGTGGTGAGTCGGGTCTGCACTTCTTCATTGGCCGCCACCGCCGATTTCACCGTGCGGCCGGACTCGTCCGTGGCCCGCTCAATGGCGGAGGCCTGGTCGGCGATGGCGGCCATGGACTGGCTGACATCGCGGATCTGCTTCCGGGTCTGCTCGGATGCTGCCTGCAGAGACTCGGCCCCGTTATCCAGAGCACCGGAACGCTCATCCAGACCACCGGCGGCCTGGCGGATGTCTGCAATAAAATGCTCGAACCGGGAGACCAGGCCGCCCAGTGCCTTTGCGACTCCGGCCACCTCGTCCTGCCCCTGCAAGACAGGCACCCGCGTGAGGTCGGCGTTTTTCTCCATGGCAACCAGGTCGCTTTCCATACTCTGCAATCGCAGAATCACCGACTGCCTCAGCCACCAGGTCATGGCGATAACGATAAGCAGGAAGGACACGGAACCCACAATCAGAAAGTTCTGCTGGCCAGCCAGGAACGACAGCAACTCGTCGGCACCCTCGGATACGGATGTTCGACTCTGAAACTGGCGCTCGGCAATGGCTTCGAGCATCGGCTCCATGGCCGGGAAAAGATCGAAATCCACCACCTGGCCGACACGATAATAGCTTTTCTCAGCAATGCCCTCTTTCATTCGGGCTATAAGCGCCAGTACCCGCTGGAAGTCCTCCCGATGGTTTTCCGCCCAACCGGTCAGCCCTGGCTCCGCCTCCAGGTTCTGCCAATGCGCCGGCAGGGCGGCTTCAAGTCGGCTGAACTCGGTCTCGATTTCATCCCACAGCATAAGCTGGGCCTTGATCTTATAGGCGAGGTCCTGCAAATGCCGGTGGTCTTGCTCCAGATCCGCCAGCAGCCATGCCTGGTTCAGGTTTGTCTGGATCAGGGTTTTGGAGGCGTCTTCCGCTTTCAGGATAATGCTCCAGGAGAGCGCGGCGAGCCCAGCAAGGGCAGAGACTGAGAGAAAGGCGAAAAACAGGATTCGGGTTCTTACTGTGCCGAACATGACAACTCCAACAGCGGGCTATGCCGCGAATGGTATGCCGATTTTATGACACTTTTATTGCACCCAATGCGCCAGCTATTCAGCTCTCACGCCCGAGAGTGCTGTTAGCCACTTCAAAAAACTCCACCGATTCTCTATGATCGCCGCTTTCTGACCGTTTGGATGCTAATGAACCAGTCCGTTTTCAGACTCACTTTACCCATCTTGTTCGGCTACCTGCCGCTGGGCATGGCTTTCGGCGTGCTGTTTACAACCCAGCTCGACTACGCCTGGTGGGCGGCGCCGTTGATGGGCATTGTTATTTACGCCGGAGCTGGCCAGATACTGGCCGTGAGCCTTCTGGCCGTAAATGCCGGCCTGCTGGAAGTATTCATCGCGATGTTTGTTCTGAACGCCCGCCATCTGTTCTACGGGCTTTCACTGCTGGGCCAGTTCAAGGGGGCGGGCTGGCGCAAGCTCTACCTGATTTTCGGATTAACGGATGAAACCTATTCCCTGCTCACCAGTCGCCCAAGGGGAACTGATCGGGCTCATGAACAGGAGGTGGATTTCCGGATTACCGGCTTCAACCAGTGTTACTGGGTGGCAGGATGCGCGATCGGCGCACTGCTTGGCGACAACGTCGCATTTGACAGCACCGGCATCGAGTTCGCGCTGGTGGCTCTGTTCATTGTTCTGGCTCTGGAGCAATTCAAATCATTGGGAGAAGGTTTCCCGATCTGGCTGGGAGCGGCTGCAGCGGGCGTCGCCATGCTGATTCTGCCGCCGGCGCACCAGTTGATTGGCGCCATAGCGCTGGTCACCGCCGTGCTCTTGCTGGAATACCGGAAAAGTCGCGGGCAGACGCCGCACAAGGAGAGCAACCATGGGTGAATCCGGCTATCTGGCAGCATTCATAGCGGTAGCTGCCATTGCAACCTTTGCCACACGGGTGATTCCCTTCCTGTTTTTCGAGAGGCATACGGAACACCCGTTGGTCCGCCATCTTGGGCGCTACTTGCCTGCGGCGGTTATGGCATTGCTGGCGACGGTATTCCTGCAGCGTTCGGCGGACTGGTCCGGTTCATGGATGGGATTCGACGCCCTGCTTCCAGGCGTCCTGGTGGTCATTATTCACCTGTGGCGCCGCAATGCCCTGCTCTCCATTGCTGCGGGCACAATCAGCTACATGGCCATCCAGCAAGCCGGGCTCTGACCCGGCTCTGCCTACATCCGGTTTTCGAGATTGGCGACCAGCCGGGAATCCTGCAGGGCGGCGGTTCGATGCTTGACCACGCCTCTGTATTCCGGGCTTTCGATCATGGCCATGAAGGCGTCGATTGACGGGTAGCGGACCAGCAGTACCTGATCCCAGGATTCATCCGGGGGCGCAATCAGCGAACCAACGCTGCGCCCGGACCAGATGACATCCGCGCCTACCGATCTTACGCAGGCAGCAGCCTCTTCCATATACAGCGAGTAGGCTTCACGGCCGCTTCGCTCCGGCGCCTCTTCCTTGTAATTGGCCCGATCACGGAAGCGCAGCAGATTCAGCATGACAACGGGCTGGTCTTTCGGGGTATCCGCCAGGACTTTTTGCAGCTGTTCGGGGGTGGGATTAACGGCGTCCATCCTTATCCTCTTCTTCTCTTGTTTCCGGGGCCTACTATAGCCCAGGCCCGAGGCGAGCGTGCAAGCGATTTTATTACCTTTCATCCAGATTGCTCTTTTTACTCTGCCAGTTCGTAGGGCTACAGTGAAGGAGACGCAAAACTCATAAACGAGAGGACGTTATGGCTACCCTCACGATCAACGGCGAGCGCTACGAGCTCGACGTGCCCGACAACATGCCCCTGCTCTGGGTAATCCGCGACGTTGTCGGCCTCAAAGGAACCAAGTTCGGATGCGGGATGTCCCAGTGCGGCGCCTGCACAGTTCACCTGAACGGAACGGCAATCCGCTCCTGCGTCACACCGGTCTCTGCGGCCAGTGGCGAGATCACCACCATTGAAGCCATGGCCGACGACCCGGTTGGCAGCAAGGTTCAGCAGGCCTGGCTCGATCTCGGGGTGGCCCAGTGCGGATACTGCCAGGGTGGCCAGATCATGAACGCCACAGCGCTGCTCAAAAGAACACCGAATCCCGAAACTGGGGAGATTGTGGATGCCATGGCAGGGAATCTCTGTCGCTGTGGCACCTACAACCGCATTCTGGCGGCGATCGAACGGGCTTCCGGCAAGGAGGGTGAAGCATGAGCGCCGATGACAACTTGATGATAGCCAACGTGAGCCGTCGGCGCTTCCTGATGGGCCTGGCGGGTGGCTCTGCCCTGGTGCTTGCAGCCCGTTGGGATGTAGCCCTGGCTGGCAATGAAAAGGCTCAATTCGGTGCCGGAGCCATGCCTGGCGGATGGGTGGACGACCCGAACGTATTCATTCATATCGATGCTGATGGCCTGGTTACCATTGTGAACAACCGCTCCGAAATGGGTCAGGGCATCCGGACCAGCCTGGTGATGGTCGGTGCCGACGAGCTCGGCGCAGACTGGGACCAGGTGAGGGTCGAGCAGGCGGAAGGCGATCACGACAAATACGGCAACCAGAACACTGACGGTTCCCGCAGCATGCGCCACTGGTACCAGCCCATGCGCCGAGCCGCAGCGGCGGCCAGGCAAATGCTGGAGCAGGCGGCCGCCAATGAGTGGGGCGTGCCGGTTAGTGAGGTGCAGGCTGGCGTACACACCATCATTCACAAGCCTTCCGGCAAGGAACTCGGCTTTGGGGATCTCGCAGCCAAGGCTCGGGAGCTCGACGTTCCCGGGCGCAATGCACTGGTACTCAAGCGCGACGACGAGCTGCGATTTGTCGGCAAGGAAACCGGCCTCATTAACGGCGAGCTGAAGTCCGCATACCCTAAAGCCATCGACGGTGAGGATATTGTCACCGGTAAGGCGGTGTATGGCGCTGATGTTCCCTTCGAGGACCTGCTCTATGCGGTGATCGCCCGTCCACCGGTTTACGGGGCTACTGTTGGCGATTTCGACGACACCGAGGCCCTCAAGGTGCCCGGTGTTGAGAAGGTACTCAAGGTTGAGGGCACCGGCCAACCGGCGGGCTTCAGCCCGCTCGGCGGTATTGCCGTGGTGGCATCGAATACCTGGGCCGCCATGGAGGGTCGCAAGGCTCTGAAGATCGACTGGAATCTGGAGCCTGCCGGCGACAACGCAAGCTATACGTCGGCCACTTACAGGGAATCCCTTGAGAAAGCGGCGCAGCAACCTGGCAAGGTCGTCCGTCAGCATGGCGATCTGGACACAGCTCTGGAAAACGCTAGCGAGCGGGTCTCCGCCACCTACTACATGCCCCACATGGCCCAGGCCCCCATGGAGCCTCCGGTGGCGACCGTGCGCATCAAGGACGGCAAGGCCGAAGTGTGGGCGCCGGTGCAGAATCCGCAGGCGACCCGCGATACCGTGGCCGGGCGACTGGGCCTGGATGCGAAGAACGTGACCGTTCACGTTACCCTGCTTGGCGGTGGCTTTGGTCGCAAGTCCAAACCGGATTTTGCCATTGAAGCGGCCAGTATCGCCGAGGCCTTCAAAGGTCGGCCGGTCCGGCTGCAGTGGTCACGGGAAGATGATATTCACCACGCCTACTATCACGCCGTGTCTGTGGATTATCTCGAAGCGGGACTGGACAACAACGGGCAGGCCACCGGCTGGCTGCACCGGACCCTCTCTCCCAGTATTGGCTCGCTGTTTGCGCCCGACCCGAAACACAAGGGCGAATTCGAACTGGGCATGGGTTTCAACACCATGCCGTTCTCGGTGCCGGCCCTGAGGCTGGAGAATCCACCTGCGCCCGCCCATGTGCGAATCGGCTGGTTCCGCTCGGTCTACAACCTGCCCCATGCCTGGGCGATCCAGAGCTTTGCCCATGAGATGGCTGTAGCCGCCGGCAAGGACCATCGCGACTACGTGCTGGACCTGCTCGGCCCGGACCGGGAGATCCACAATCTCACCGTGGGCGATGGCTGGAATTATGGCGAAGACCCGGATCTCTACCCTATCGACATCGGGCGCATGCGTAACGTAATCGAGCGGGTAACCAGGGAGGCAGACTGGGGTAAATCCACCGGCAAGAATCGAGGGTTGGGCCTCGCCTTCCACCACAGCTTCGTATCGTACACCGCGATTGTCTTTGATGTGGAAGTCGATGATCAGGGCGAGCTCACCATCCATCGGGCAGACATTGCCTTCGATTGCGGCCCGCAGGCCAACCCGGAGCGGATTCGCTCCCAGCTGGAAGGCGCCATAGTGATGGGCATTGGCATCGCGCTGCAAAGCGAGGTGACATTCGAAGACGGTGTGGCGCAGCAGGGTAACTTCGACAAGTACCTGATCCCGCGCATGCCGGATGCACCCAAAACCCTGCGGGTTCACCTGGTCGACAACCCGGATGAGGCCATGGGTGGTGTTGGTGAGCCAGGCCTGCCTCCGGTAGCGCCGGCATTGTGCAATGCGATCTATGCCGCAACCGGCAAACGCATCCGTCGGCTGCCCGTTGGCGACCAACTGAAAGCCTGAAAGTGATCAGGGCCCCTCGGGGCCCTGTTTTTTTACGCCACTCCCCCTCGCCGCCCCATACCTTCGTGGTATTCCCATAGCATCCTAGCTTTCTCCTCGCTTATAATTCAGATGAAACCAGTCACTCTCCTCGACCCGACGGCCAGCCTTGATGACCCTGATCGATCTGTTCCTGCAAACCATGGAAACGACACTGCCCGTGTTTGCCATGGTCTTTATCGGCCTGGGACTTCGCCGGATCGGCTGGATCGATAACGCGTTTGTGAATACTGCTTCGGCGCTGGTGTTCAAGGCCACCCTGCCGACCCTGGTATTCTTGAGCATCATCCGGGCCGATCTGGATACCGCGTTCAATCCCGGGCTTCTGGTGTTTTACCTGGGCGCGACCCTCGCGAGTTTTGCCATCACCTGGCTCTGGGCCCGCTGGCGTGTGGTTCGGGAGGATCGTGGCGTTTACGTGCAGGGCGCGTTTCGGGGTAACTGCGGTATCGTCGGCCTGGCGCTCGCCGCCAATCTCTACGGAGACTTCGGCCTGTCGGCAGGTGGCATCCTGCTTGGCCTGGTGATCATCTCCTACAACATACTGTCGGTGATCGTGCTGGTGGCCTACCAACCGGGGCAAACAACGGACTGGACGAAGATCTTCCACGACATCATCCGCAACCCGCTCATCCTGGCAGTCTTCGTGGCGATTCCCTTCGCTGCCCTGGATATCTCACTGCCGGGCTGGGTCATGACCAGCGGCGATTACTTTGCCTCACTCACGCTGCCCCTGGCGCTGCTTTGCATCGGCGCAACCGTATCCCTGAGCGCCATCCGGAGTGACAGCAAAACAGCCTTGGGTTCCAGCCTGTTCAAGATGGTTATACTGCCGGCGCTTTGCACCGCCGCAGCGTGGCTGGCCGGTTTTCGGGGTTCGGAGCTGGGCCTGATGTTCCTGTTCTTCGCCAGCCCGACGGCGGCCGCCAGTTTCGTGATGGTGAAGGCGCTGGGCGGTAATGACCGGTTGGCGGCAAATATCATCGCCCTGACGACCCTTCTGGCAAGCATTACTGTCACTCTGGGAGTCTTCGTGCTTCGCAGTACCGGCCTGATCTAGGCCCTGCCCCGGCCTATTGCTTCAATCGCGGCAAAACCCAGCTGGCAACCCTCCAGGTAACCACCTCCGAACAGGTTGTAGTGGTTCAGGTAATGGTAGAGGTTGTAGACCTCACGCTTGATGCCATAAACCGATGTTCTTGGGTAACACGCGTCGTAGGCCCGGTAGAACGCTTCGCCGAAACCACCAAACATCTGTGTCATGGCGATATCCGCTTCACGATCACCGCAGTAGACGGCCGGATCAATCAGCCAGGGGCGGTCAGAGCCATAGAGCACGTTACCATTCCAGAGATCACCATGGAGCAGGCTCGGGTGCTCACAGTGGGCGTTCAGCCAGTCCATCAGCAAGCCCCCGTGCTGGTCCAATACCTGTTCGAAGCGAGTCCTCTGGCTGGCGTCACGAATACGTGAAACCTGGTAGCCAAGGCGGTCGTGGACAAAAAACTCACCCCAGTTGTCGCACCAGCGATTCGGTTGCGGTGCCAGGCCAATGTAATTGTCCCTGCCCCAGCCGTACGCCTCCTGACGCAGGGCATGCATTCTGGCCAGCCCTTCACCAAGCACCTCCCGCGCCCGATCTGAGCCACCGGAAGACCGGATGGCGGTGATTTCGAGTTCGGTTTCGTTCACCCGATAAACGTGCGGCACACCGACGTCAGTCACCCCGGCCTCATCAAGCGCGCTGGCAAGGCGTTCCAATCCCTCCGCCTCGCAGACCAGGGCATCGGCATAACCAGTTGCATTGTGTTTCAGGTGGGTGGAGGCCATCAGCGTTCTCTCTCCTTGAAGTCGTCGTGCCCGAACCGGTAGATTGAAATAAAGCCTGACACGACAGAACGAGCGGGAGCAAACCATGGATACCAAACGCTGGCAACTTCTGATATCCGGCCGGGTACAGGGGGTCTACTATCGCGCCTCCACGGAACAGAAGGCCTCTTCCCTGGGCTTGACGGGGTTCGCTCGCAATCTGCCCGATGGACGAGTTGAGATTGTGGCCGAAGGCCCGGAGGAACGCCTGGACGAACTCAGAACCTGGTGCGCCGAAGGCCCACCGGATGCGCGTGTGGATGCGGTGGATATTGCGCCGGAATCGCCAACCGGGGAATTCAGCAACTTCAGCGTTCGTTAGGCAATACGCCTCAGCCAGAACGTCATGGGCTTGGCGGTTTCCGCCGCCTGATCCACATCTTTCCATGCATAGGTGGTGGTCAGCTCCGGTACCTTTCGGTAGCCGCGGTTGTGCCAGAACGAGTCCAGCGGCTGATAATCGGCGGGTCTCAGGGGATGATCTTGAGGCCGCTCGACCGCGCAGAAACAGCAGTGCGTGAAACGGCCCTGTTCCCGGGCATGGCCTTCCCGGTGGTCGAAGAAGGCCACCCCGATGCCCTGCCCCCGGTAATTCGGCAGCAGCACCGACTCACCGAAATAGAAGATCTTGTCTGGCTCATAACCCTGCTCGATGAACGGCCCTTTGAACTCGTCCGTTTCGTAGTCCATCGGGATGCCCGTGGCGGCGCCAACAACCGATTCGCCATCCAGGGCCAGCACGAAGAGGCTCTCTGGCGAGCGGGCGTAGGTATCGAGGTACTTGCGCTCGTAGTCCATATCACCGTCATACAGGTAGGGAAAATGGCGAAACACCTCGATCCTCAGGCGCGCGAGATCATCCAGGTATGGTTTAATCTGGTCACCGCTGAGCCGGCGTATTGAAACCGCCATAAACTACCCCCTGTCGAAAGGTCGGAGCATGCAAAAAGACAAGCCGTTTTCTCAAGCCTGCGAGAATAACAAAGCGCCGATTCTGGAAAAACTTGTCGAGCTTTTCAAACAGCCGGGCACCATTCTGGAAATCGGCACGGGCACTGGCCAGCACGCCGTTCACTTTGCCGCTCACCTACCCCACGTGGTTTGGCAGCCCACCGATCACCCTCAGAACGCCCAGCTTTCCCGGGCGTGGATCGACGATGCCCACCTTACAAATATCAACCCGCCCATTGCCCTGGAGGTATTGAACGGAGATTGGTCCAGGCTGCCCGCCATCGACGGCGCGTTCTCCGCCAATACGGCGCATATCATGGCCTGGAAAGAAGTGCAGGCAATGTTTCGCGGCCTGGCGGAGGCCCTACCCAAGGGCGCGATCTTCTGCCTCTATGGGCCTTTCAGCTATGGCGGTCGGCACACCAGTGAAAACAATGTGCGGTTCGACCTGTCGCTTAGAACACAGGCGCCGCATATGGGAATTCGGGATATGGAGGATCTCGAGGCTCTTGGTGAAGAAACCGGGCTGAAGCTTGAAAAGGATTTCGGAATGCCGGCTAATAATCGGTTGTTGGTTTGGAGGAAATCCTAGGCCGAACCCGCGAGGGTTCTTCTTACCCTCCCTCTCCGCCAATAAAAAACCCCAGCATTTCTGCTGGGGTTTTGTATTGGCGGAGAGGGAGGGATTCGAACCCTCGAAACGCTATTAACGTTTACACACTTTCCAGGCGTGCGCCTTCAGCCACTCGGCCACCTCTCCAATAAACTGTTTCAAATCAGCAACGTCGTCGCTCATTTGAGGGCGCAAACTTTAATGGTTTTACGGGCGCTTGGCAACTCCCCCGGGGAAAATCGTCAAAAAAATTCGGGCGAGACGGGTTTTCTCTTTACCGGTTGGGCAGATTCAGGACTATCGTTAGTACAACGCCGAGTATAATCATCCAGTTTGTGGGGAGAAACTATTCATGCTGATGAAAGCCGAGCAATCGACGCTGTTGCTCATCGATGTTCAGGAAAAACTGATGCCCGCCATTAGCCATGGCGACGAGGTGGTGGACCGCTGCATCGTGCTGGCCACCATTGCCGGGCTCATGGAAGTTCCTGTGCTGGGCACCGAGCAGCTACCTGACAAGCTGGGACATAATGTTGAAGCGGTCCGGGAGCTCTGCAACCAGACCCTGGCTAAGCACCATTTTGATGCCTGCCCCGATGGGCTCGTTGACCAGTTGCCGGAGGGCCGGCAGCACATTGTAATCGGTGGCTGCGAGACCCACGTGTGTATGATGCAAACCGCCCTTAGCCTGCTGGATGCTGGTTACAAGGTATGGGTGGTGGCCGATGCTACCGGCTCACGCAATGAGTTTGACCGGGACGTCGCTCTGGACCGCCTGAACGAGAGCGGCGCCAAGATTGTAACGCTTGAGATGGTGGCGTTTGAATGGATGCGTCATTGCAAACATCCGCAGTTCCGGAACATTCAGGCCCTGATCAAATAGAGGCATCCGGAAGGCTGGCGCCCACGTAACTAGTCACTTCATTTTCAGGTGGTTTTGAGGTTCGCAATGCTCAACATGGACTTTTCCAAAAAAGTCATCATCCGCACCGAAGAGCAGGATTGGGTGCCCAGCCCTGCCGGTGGTGTTCTGAGAAAGCCTCTTGCCCGCGAGGAAGCAGAGCGTGGTCATGCGACCAGTGTGGTCCGGTACGAGCCTGGTGCCTCCTTCAACCGGCATGAGCACCCCCTGGGCGAAGAAATCCTCGTTCTGGATGGGGTGTTTTCCGACGAGACCGGCGACTACCCGGCCGGTACTTATCTACGGAACCCGCCAGGCAGTGGACACGCGCCTTTCAGCAAGGAAGGCTGCACGCTGCTGGTCAAGCTGCATCAATTCGACGAACGCGATGGATCCACTGTGCGCATCGATACGCGCACTGCGCCGTGGCTGCCCGGTATGGGCGGGCTTGAGGTGATGCCGCTGCACGAATTCGAACACGAGCATGTGGCCCTGGTGAAGTGGCCGGCCAACGAGGTTTTCCAACCCCATCGGCACTTTGGCGGCGAGGAGATATTCGTGCTGTCCGGAGAGTTCTGCGATGAACATGGTCGATACCCGGCGGGCACCTGGATTCGGAGCCCCCACCTGAGCCACCATCACCCGTTCGTAGACAAGGAAACAATCATCTGGGTAAAAACCGGCCACCTGCCGATCGAGACGCCATAAAAAAGGGCCCCGAAGGGCCCTGAAGTGGTCAAGAGATCGCTGTGTGTTGCCAGTTCTGCCTGCTGAACGCGTCGTTGCTTGCACCGTTAGATGCCGTATTGAAGAGCTCTTCTTCACCGGCAGGTATTGCAAACACGTGGTACGCCTCAGGGCCAAATGGATCCAGTGCGGTATCGAGGTATTCGAAGCTGTCAGGCACTGGTTCTCCCGAATAAGCGACTCGGAACTGCCGCTCAAGGGTTGGAGTGGTTACGTTCAGGGGCTGCTCCACCCAGAGGTAGACGGCCTTATGGGGCACGATGTATTCGCTGCGCACCACCCTGTAACCCTCTTTGAGCGTGAGCGTGGTCGGCTCTTTGCCCGGTTCCAGACGGAATTTGTGGATGGTCTTCATAGCTACTGCTCCTCTTCGGGTTGCTGCCTTTCACAACTCCATAATGGACAGGAACAGAGTTCGATAAAATAAGCTTTTGTGAGCTTTTAAGATCGTTATTTTCGATGCAATCAGGCGTCACGATCACCCGTGTGGGCATCGACAATGGCACGGACGCCCTCATGGGCGGTTTTTCGGCCACGGGTGATGGCGAACAATTCGTCCATGACGTCTTCAATTGAGGCAATCTGCTCTACCTCATATTGGCGGCAGACCTCCTCGCGGATTGAGGTTGGAGCAGCGAACACGCCATAGCCCTGGCTGCCAAATACCTTGATCAGTGCGCTGTCATCTACCCGGGCGACAAGTTTCATGCGAACCCCATTCAGGGAAAACCAGTTCATCAGTCGCTCGAAATAGGGTGCATCCGTGGCGTTGGCCAGCAACGGTTGGCCATTCAGGGATTCGGGAAACCCCTTTTTGAGCTTTCTTGCCAACTCTGGTGCAGCGAACAGGCTCATGCTGGATCCCGCCAGAGGGTGTACCGTGAGATTGCCGTCCTCCTGCAACCGTGGCACCCGGTCGGTCAAAACCAGATCCAGCTCCTTGCGTTTCAGGCTGAGCACGAGATCTTCGGTGCGCCCGGTCTGGCATTCAAGCTGGATGGACCGCTCGCCCGCCATCGCCGGCTGAAGCAGGTAGTAGGCAATCAGTTTGTGAATCGACGCGGAGACGCCGGCTCGCAGGGTCAGCGGACGCTCGGAAGGATCAAGCCGCAGGGTTTCGGCAAGCTCACCGGTCAGGGCGAATATGTCGTCGGCGTAGCCGAGGATCAGCCGGCCGTAGTCTGTGAGGATGAGCTTGCGCCTTTCCCGGGAGAACAGGCGCCCACCCACTGAGGCTTCAAACGTGGCAAGCTGGCCACTGAGGGTCTGCGGCGCCAGTTCCAGGACTTCACTGGCTCGGGCGATCGAACCTTCCCGGCTGATCACCCAGAAATAGTAGAGATGGCGGAGGTTAAGCTGTTCCATTCCTTTGCCCTGCCCCCGGTTCAGGATGGCCGCGGAATTTTGAGGATTTCACCGAAGGTGACGTATTCGCTTCCCCCGAGACGGCCGATCGGATCAATCGCAGCGCCATTGAAGGTCAGGCGATTCTTGTCATCGTAACGGGCTGCATCATCAGATACCCATACCCGGGTGACTTTTCCGAATACCAGTGACTGAGGCCCGGCACCGATTTCCTTGATGTCGTAGAGCTCGCAGGCAAAAGCCACGTGGCAGTCCTTCAGCCGAGGCAGATTCGAGCCTTCGAAATCCACCAGCTCCAGATCAAGATTTTTCAGTTCGGATTCGCCATGGGGCAAGGTTCGCGAGGATTCTGTGACCGCCGCGGCGAGATCCCGATGAGCGATATGAACGACAAAATTCTTTCTCGCTTCAATGTTTACCCGGGTGTCTTTCGACACGCCCTCCGCCGGTTTTTTACCAACGGAAATCATCAGCAACGGGGGATTGCTGGTGATCGGCGTAAAGAACGAGAATGGCGCCAGATTGTAGTCCCCATCCGGATTTTCACTCAGCACCCAGGCAACTGGCCTCGGAATCACTGTCTGGGTAAGGATGTGGTAGGCATCCTTCGGATCCATACCCTCGAAATCTATAAGCATCACTCTCTCCCGTTAACTGCAGCTTCGGGCGTTCGTTCGCGCAACAGCCACAAAGTCATCAATAACCCGTGAAGTATCAGGAAGGGTACGGCAACCATGACCAGACCGCCCCAGCCCAGCCAGCTCAGAATTGCGCCGGCAGACAGCGCCGCGGTCGCCTGGGAGCCAAAAACCATTATGTCGTTCAGGCCCTGGACGCGGAAGCGTTCGGCATCCCGATACCCCCGGGGCAGCAGCGTTGTGCCACCAACGAACAGGAAATTCCAGCCAACGCCGAGCAACAACAGCGCTGACAGATAGTGGTGGAAGCTGACACCACTCGCGGCAAGGGCAATACAGCCCAGATAGGCCAGCAGGCCCGCTGCCATCATCAGGGGAATGCCTACCACGCGTGTCAGCCAACCGCTGATCAGCGACGGAAGATACATGGCCATTATGTGGAGCTGGATCACCCGCTTGGCATCGTCGAGGTCATGGCCGGCCATTTCGGTCATGCTCAGCGGCGTCGCCGTCATGATGAAACTCATCACCGCATAGCCAATGGCCGCGGCACTCATGGCCGCCCAGATCAAAGGGTTCGCCATAATCTCCCGTAGGGGGCGGCCTCCTCCCGGCCGGGATTCCTGGACGCGCTCGGCCCCTGCCCGGTAACCGATAGCAAGGATCAGCAAAGCCGCACCCTGGACGGCCGCCAGCGCGATCCAGCTGACCAGAAACGGGTATTGCTCCGCCGCGCCGCTACCCAGACCCGCAACTTCCGGCCCGAGCCAGGCTGCGACCAGACCACCCAGCAACACGCGAGCGGCAGCAGAACCCGCCATACCCGGCGCCACGGATTCCATGGCCGCAAACCGATATTGGTGAACCACCGCAAGCCCGGTACCACCGACCACGGCCGCAAGACAAAGAAGGGAAAACAGACCAGTCCAGGACGCCAGGCCTCCCATAAGACCTGCAACAATGCCCATGATGGCACCCAGCAGCATCACGCGCTTGCGCCCAATGCGCTCCATTAACCAGGTTGCCGGTTTGATAGCCAGAACGGTGCCTACGACCACCAGCCCGACGGGAAGTGTTGCGTACTCGGGCGCCGGGGCGAGCATTCTGCCCTGAATGCTGCCTATAAAAACGATAAAAGGCGCTGTGCACATGGCCAGCGCCTGAGCGGCAACCAGGACCCAGACATTGAGGGGCATGGATTATTTTTTCCTGTAGATGATTCCGGGGTGGCACTGAACCATCTCATAGAGATGGGGCAAGCCGTTGAGCGATTCCGAGGCACCAAGAACCAGGTAGCCGCCCGGGTTCAGGGTGGCGTGCATCCGGGTGAGAATGTCCTTTTTCAGGTCCGCCGAAAAATAGATCAGAACGTTCCGGCACATCACAATATCGAACTTGCCCAGCATATAACGCTCAAGCAGGTTCAACTCCTTGAACTCCACCATGCTCTTGATCTGGGGTTTGATCTGCCAGCCACCGTTCAGGGACGGCGTGAAAAACTGCTTCTGGCGCTCTGGCGAGAGCCCCCGACCAATGGCAAGCATTTCATACTCGCCCTTGCGAGCCACATCAAGAACGCTTTTGGAGATATCCGTCGCGGTGATCTTTACATCCCGCAGCTTCCCGGGCCTCGCCCGCCGAAACTCCTCGACGATCATGGCAATCGAATACGGCTCCTGGCCGGTTGAGCAGGCCGCAGACCAGATACGCAAAGGCTGCATCGAGTTGCGCTCTGCGAATTCGGGAAGCAGTTTCTCCTGAAGAATCCGGAAAGGGTGATTGTCACGGAACCACAGGGTTTCATTGGTTGTCATCGCATCGATGACAGTCTCTTTCAGACCGCCCCGCCCGGGGCGCTTAAGGCGCTCGAGCAGTTCACCCAGGGTATTCAGGCTGTTCTCTTCAAGAATCCTGCGCAACCGGCTTTTGACCAGGTACTGTTTATTATCGCCCAGTAAAATCCCACAGGCATCCTGCAGGAACGATTTGAAGGCTTCATATTCCTGTGGCGTTATTTCCGCTTTCATTGGGTCTCTGTTCTGAGTGAATCTTTGAGCGGCTCCATCAACCCTGGTCGATGATTTCCATCACCCGCTCTGCCAGCTCGTCCGGACTGAACTTTGCCATAAAGTCGTCGGCCCCGACCTTCTTTACCATGGCCTGGTTGAACACACCGCTGAGTGAGGTGTGAAGCATAACAAACATATCCGAAAGCGCCGGGTCCTCTTTCACCTTGGTGACGAGGGTGTAGCCATCCATTTCAGGCATCTCCACGTCCGAGATGATCAGGGAGAAGTGATCCTTGGCCCGGGAACCATCCGCAGTGATTTCCTTCAGATGTTCAATAGCCTGCTTGCCGTCGTTTTTCAGCACCACTTCCATGCCAATTGCGGTGAGACACCGCTGTATCTGGCGCCGGGCCACGGATGAATCATCGACCACCAGCACGGGCAGATGCCCCGGTACCCTATCCGCGCTCTTACTCAGAACGGCTTCGGTTACGTCCTCCCCAAGCGGAGAAACTTCTGAAAGAATCTTCTCTACATCAATGATTTCGATAAGCTTATCATCAATTTTCGTGACAGCGGTAAGATAGACATCCTTGCCGGCCCCTTTGGGTGGAGGCAGGATTTCTTCCCAGTTCATGTTCATGATTCGCTCGACGCCGCTCACCAGGAAACCCTGCGTTTTGCGATTGTATTCAGTGATGATGACGAAACTGGTGGAGAGCTCTTCTTGCGGGATACCGGGCAGACCGATTGCCATGCTCAGATCGATAATGGGGATAGTCTCACCCCGGCTATGGGCTACGCCTCGAACAACCGGCCGGCTGTTGGGCAGGGAGAACAGCTTCGGACACTGCAGCACCTCTTTCACCTTGAACACGTTGATCCCGTAGATCTGGCGCCCCCTGAGACGGAAAAGAAGCAGCTCTAGGCGGTTCTTTCCGACCATCTGAGTGCGCTGGTTGACACTGTCCAAAACCCCTGCCATTTCGATTCTCCTGGCTTGCCGGAATTACAACGGCATATATCTTGCTGTTCACTGAATAATAGCCTGATCGACGGAAACCCGTCATATCAGGGCTGGGTCAGCCCATTTAACGGCCACTTTTACCGAATCCTTAGCCTGATTCGGGCTTTTCTGCCCTGTTGTTGACAGCATAGGACAAACTGATACGTATGCGCATCACGAATTTCGCCCTACTACTGCTAATGTCTGGCCTGAGCACGCCGCTCCTTGCTGGAACGACGGCTGAACAGATTCAGAAAGCAACCCTGGCGTTTCTGGACAGCTTTGCGTCTGAACAGGCCGAGCATGGCTACACCGTTTCCTTCGAACCCGGTTCCATCGACAGCCGCCTCGCTCTCGCCGAGTGCGAAAAGCCTTTGAGTGTAGAGTTCAGCGGGGATCCATGGAAAAGCACCAGCCCGTCGTTGCAGGTAGCCTGCGAAGGAACCCGCCCATGGCGAATGTTTGTTACCGCTTCAGTCTCTATCCATGGGCCAGCCCTGGTGGCAGCGAGGCCACTCACACGTGGAGAGCGAATAACCGAAGGGCTGCTTGCGAAGCAGTCTGTTGAAATCAATTCATCCAGACGGGGCGTGATTACCGACTCGAAGCAGGCGATTGGCATGGAAGTGCGGCGCGCAGTGAATGCCGGATCGCTCGTTACACCAGACATGCTTTCGGCCCCGAATGCGGTCGAACGAGGCGATCATGTTATCATCACCGCCAAAACCGGTGGATTTTCAGTACGTTCCCGGGGCAAAGCCCTGGCAAGCGCCAGCGTTGGCGAACAGGTTCTGGTTGAGAATCTGCGCTCATCGCGCACGATAAGAGCCAGCGTTGTCGCGCCGGGCCACGTGGAGATTCCGATGTGAGCCGCGTGCGGCAGAGGCTTGCCGGAGCGGCAAGTGAATGCCGCAAAACCGGTCGTAAAAGCAGATGAAAAAAAGTGCTAAAAGTACTAAAGGTTTTCGCGGCGCCGCCGTTAAGAAGACATAAACTCGAGTAAGCGCCGCATTCGTGGCGCGACAGGCAAGCAGGTACAGATATGTCAGTTGACTTAAATGGAATTGGCCCCGGCCAGGTCAACACCCAGAGAACCACGGCCGACAAAAGCTCCGGCGCACAGAATACCCAGCCGGCATCCAACGAACAGGCGAAGACACAGGCCCAGGGGGCCCGTGGTGAGAACGTCAGCCTGAGCAATCAGGCAAAGAATCTGAAGCAGCTCGAACAAAAGCTGGGCGATTATCCGGAAATGGATGACGACCGCATCGAGCAGATCCGTTCCGCCCTCGAAAATGGCACGTACAAGATTGACGCCGAGAAGCTGGCCCAGAAAATGCTTGAGATGGATGAAAGCATTTTCGGGTGAGTAGACCATGGCCGCAATTGATGATTTGAAGACCCTTCTTTCCCAGGATATCAGCCAGCTTGAAACACTGGCTGACGTTCTCGGCAAGGAAAAGACCTGCCTTGCGAATTCCGACCTCCGCCAGCTGGACGCCCTGACCAGAGAGAAGAACGATCTCCTCGGTGCAGTCCGCGAACGCGCCAAACAGAAAATCCGAACGCTCGTACAAATGGGATATCGCCCCGAAAGTGGCGAGCCTTCCCGCTTTATTCGCAGCGCCGGATTCTCGGATCTCTTCGAACTCTGGCAGGAAGCGGACCAGAAGCTGCGAACCTGTCAGACGCTGAACCAGACCAACGGTCGCGTAATCAGCCACTTGCAAAAGCGTTTGTCGAGGCTCACAGATATTTTCCGCGGCGCCACCGGCCAGCAAAAGCTGTACGGTGCACAGGGTCAGCAGACCACGGTATCAAGCAGCACGGTGCTCGCCAGCGCCTGAGCCCGGACGCATGGCTCTGCCGAGCCATGCTTTCCACTTTATCGGGTGTAGATGGTCATCTGGGAGTCGGGATGAAACCGGATGTCGTGAATGCTCACGTTGCCCATTGAAGCTCCCTGGCCTCCCGTAACCCGTATATTGTCCATCCGAATTTCCTCGATGCGCTCAGGGAACGCCAGCATCAGGGCGCCATCTTCTCTTACCCGATAACGTGGCTCCCCTTCACGATAATGCACACCGGAAATGCTGAGATCTGAATCCAGGAAGTTCAGAACCGGCACGAAGATATTGGCGGAAAGCTTGAGACCTTCAATAACATCTGCGGATGCCTCGGAGCCCTGCTCCCCATTTCCTGCGGGGTTCTCCGCCATCTTGCTGACAATACCAATGCGCTGCAGCAAGGTCGGATCGCCCTGACCGGAAATCGCCGCCAGCTCGGCTTCGCTCATGGGGGCAAGATTGCCTCTGTCATAAAGTTCGCCGGCTTCCAGTATTGCCTGTGACGCCTCGGCCGAATTGCTGGCCGCAAAGGTTACCAGGGGCTGGAATGGCAGCGTGACCGCTGTTACCAGGGCGGCAGCGTTGCGATAGCGGGACTGGTGCTTGAGGACACGGTGCAGCTCCTTCTCGCTGATCCAGCCCGCCTGGATAAATACCTCACCCAGGCGCTGTCCCGATTCGCGCTGAAGCCTGAGGCCTTCGTTAACCTGCCCCTCAGACAGATACCCACGATTGATAAGCAATCGCCCGAGGCGTGATTTCTCTTCAAATCCCTGACGGATTCTCACCCAGTGTCTCCTTTTAAACAGTGAAAACCGTACAACCCGGCCCGGCCAGTGTGATCCATGACTTCCGATATCGGGAAGGTTAGCCGATCACACAACAATGTGCGTGGATGCAGTGCCCGTTTTACCATCACCATCTGGTAAGATCTGGCACCTGATAACAGAATTCGCCGAATTGTCGCAGGAAACACACCTGCTAATAACACGGAGAACGGCTGCAAATGACAAACATGGTAAAACCCCTGAAAACTGTGACACCCGTATTGCTTATGGCACTCGCCCTGCTCATGCCGACTGCCGCGGTGCAGGCGCAAACCAATGAGCAACTGGCCAGTGATCCTCTTCCGAAGGTCCGCATGGTGACCAGTGAAGGCGCTATCGAGCTTCAGCTTCGCCCGGATGTTGCGCCCGAAACGGTCGACAATTTCCTGCAGTACGCCGAAGACGGTTTTTTCGACGGCACCATCTTCCATCGGGTTATACCCGGGTTCATGATCCAGGGCGGCGGTTTCACCCGGGATCTCTCCCGCAAGTCCACTCGGGCCCCTATCCGCAATGAAGCGAAAGAGACACTGCCGAACCTTCGTGGAACCATTGCGATGGCTCGCACCAGTGCGCCTGATTCCGCCACGTCCCAGTTCTTTATCAACCTTTCCGACAACGGGTTCCTGAACGCCGGAGTTCGCGGCCCGGGTTATGCGGTTTTTGGCAAGGTGACCGAGGGCATGGGCGTTGTCGATGCCATTGCCCGCAAACAGACCACCCGGAAACAGGGGATGGCCGATGTGCCGGTTGAACCTGTGATCATCGAAACCGTCACCGTGGTCGACCCCGAAGGCTGACACCGTGGACCGTGCTCCCCTGCCGCCCGGAATAGAGCCCGCTGAACTGGCTTGGCACGACGGCGTCCCGGAGTCCATCCGGTTCGGCGATGTCTATTTCAGCCGCGACAATGGTCTCGAGGAAACACGCTACGTTTTCCTGCAACACAACCAGTTGCCCGAACGTTTCGCACAGATTCCCGAAGGCGGCAATTTCGTTATTGCCGAAAACGGCTTTGGAACCGGCCTGAACTTTCTCGCCGCCTGGCAAGCCTGGCAGCGACACGCTCCGGCCCATGCGGCGACGCTGCACTTCGTTTCCGTTGAACGTTTCCCCCTCACCCACGAGGACCTGGCCCGGGCCCTGGCACAGTGGCCCGAACTGGCTGCGCTGGCCGACGAACTGCTTCTGCATTACCCACCCCTGGTGCGTGGGGTACACAGGCTGGTCCTGGCCGGGGGGCAGGTTCGACTGACGCTATTTTTCGGCGACATTAACGACGCCTGGCAATCCCTGGATTTTCAAGCCGACGCCTGGTTTCTGGACGGGTTCGCTCCGTCCCGCAACCCGGATATGTGGCTGGAAAACATCATCAACAAGATCCGTGCACACAGCAGGCCGGGTACAACTCTGGCGACCTTTACCTCCGTTGGCCGGATTCGTCGGGCCTTGATGGGGGCCGGATTCCGGATGGAAAAAACCGCCGGATACGGTCGCAAACGGGATATGCTGAAAGGCGTTCTTGTCGCGGAGAACCCGGCACCCATCAAAACGGCTCCCACGGAACAACAGGAATCGATCGCAATAATCGGCGCAGGTGTTGCCGGCTGCGCACTGGCAAGAAACCTGGCAGACCGGGGCTACCCGGTAACACTGATCGACGCCCATGGCCCGGGTGCAGCGGCGTCCGGCAACGCCCAGGGCGCCCTGTATGTGAAGCTGGGCGTAGAGTTCAACGACCAGACCGAGCTGGCGCTCACAGCACTCTCGTTCGCGCAGCGTTTCTACCACAACTGGCGCGACCAGCACTGGCATCCGACCGGCCTGCTACAGCTGGCCCACAACTCCCAGGAAGCGGACCGGCAGCGGAGGTTTCTCCAAAGGAACGACTACCCCCGGAGTATCTTTTACCCGGTGACCCGGGAACAGGCCAGCGCCCTGACAGGCGTGCCAACGGAATCGGGCGGGCTCTGGTTCCCCGGCAGTGGCTGGCTCGAACCCGCAAACCTTTGCAAGGAACTGGCGAACCACCCGCTGATATCCACGGTGTTCCATAGCGAGGTCAACAATCTTCGGCGTTCGGACGGCACATGGAGCATTTCGACGGAAAACAACAGATCGATCACCGCTGACCGGGTGGTCATCTGCTCGGGCCATCTCAGCCCGGAGCTTATCCCGACAAAGGGTCGTTTCCGGTTGAAAGCCATTCGTGGCCAGGTTAGCCACCTGCCAGCGACAGCTCTCAGAGGCCCAACGGCCGTTATCTGTGGTAACCGGTATTTGAACCCTGCACTGGGCGAGTTTGCCGTAACCGGCGCAACCTTCGATCTACGTGATAACAACCCATTGCCCACCGTGGAAAGTCATAACGAGAACATCGACGAACTCGGCTCGATGCTGCCTGCGGTGTTTTCCGATGAAAGCGATGCGCTTCGCGGGGAGGAACTCAGTGGCCGGGTTGCCTTCCGATGCACCACCCATGACTACCAGCCGGTGGCCGGACCCGTTTTCGACGGCGAGAGCGGCGATCTCGATAGCCTTTACCTCCTTACTGGCCTTGGCAGCAAAGGACTGACCTACGCACCGCTCCTGGCCGAATATCTGGCTGACTTGCTCACCGGACAACCTCCCTGCCTTCCCGCGAACCTGGCCAAACGCCTTGAAACCCGACGCCTCTATCAGACGAATGTGGTGGTTTCGTAATAAACTCCAGCTGAAGTTTCCGGTCAGACTGCCGATAACCATCGAAATGGTGGCATAGTCACGGAGAGAACCCATGTCCATTTTTGTCAGCGAACCCGGCCGCCCGGTCGGAACCCGGCTACCGGAAACATTCCGGGCAAGGCCCGTGGGTGATGTTACAGAGCTGGCAGAAACCCAGAGCATCAATCCTGGCCGAAGTGAGGCAACGGACGCCGAGTTCCAGCAGGCCGCCAATGCCGGTCGCTACAAAGCACTGGAGGAATACGGCGCGGCGGCCGCTGGCGAGCGCCGTGAAGACCGCCCGTATCTGCCGGTATCCAGCATCTCGTCTCAAACCCTGTATTCCGTTCCGGCGTCTGCAACGATTTCTGAGGCTTTAACCGTCATGGACGAGCACCAGGTGCACCACCTTGTGATCATGGCGGACAACAACGTTGCCGGCCTTGTCGACCTGCGTTGGCTCCTGGGCTGGCTTCACGAGAATGAAGCCGATGCCATGAGCCAGAGCCTGGTTCACATCGAGTTGCCCGCCTTCCTGACAGCCTCACCCGAGACCGATGCCCACCAGCTTGCCAGACTTATGCTGGCCCACCAGCTCAATGCCGCCCTGGTGGTAGATGCGAAAGGCGCCGCCTCCGGAATTGTTACCAGCACGGACTACCTGCGACTCTACGCCAGCTCAGGCCGCCATCAGGGAACGGTGTAGCCCCCACGTTCCCTAATTCAGAGGCGTCAACAGTTCTCCCTCTGGACTGAAGAGAAGCACATACCAGTTGTTGCCGACTCGGGTTAATGCAGGTATTTCGTCATCGCGGTAGTTTTCGAGATCCACTATGGCAGAGTCATCGGCCGCAAGCTGGTATCGCCAGTTGTTTCTGAATTCCGACTCTTCCTCTTCCGTCTCCGGTTCTGTAACCAGCGATACCCGGGCAGCGATGCCCTGCTCCATTCCGGACACCACACCGCCGCTGGCGAAGTCGCCGTTCGTGGTACCCGCCACAACCATGTCGCCATCGAAATCAGCCAACCCAAGAAATGCCTCGCTGGACTGATCGTCTTCGTCATTCAGGGTGAAGGCCCGACTGACATTCCCGGCGGCTGAATATCCCAGCAGGAACCCGGCAGCACTGGAAAGCGCCTCCCTCTCCAGAACGGGGTCTTCCTCGTCCTGCTCCAGCACAGAATAGGATCCATCACTGGCACCAATCAGCCAGAGCGTGCTACCGGTATACAGTCCGTTGGAAACCGGTTCATCGCCAGTGGTGCCAACCTGTTTGACATCAAGTTCGCTGGTGGCACTGGAGGCGTTAAAGAAGAAGGCATCAATGCCGCCGATGACTGAAGCGCCTTCCACAGATCCCGCGGCCGAACCAAACAACCCGGGGTTCACAGATTCTGTGCTGCCGCCGGCAACACGGTCATCGGCTGCTGAGCCGGCCTGGCGGGTCCAGGCAACCGCAGGCTGCTGCGTGTTGCCGTCCAGTTCAGTATCAATTCGCTGCAGGAAGCTGTCCCTGCCGCCCGATCCCTGCTGCTGATCAAACACACCTTCCGTTTCCCCGGCCAGGATGACATAGCCGGTGTCACGGTTGATTCCGGCCCAGCGAACCTGATCATCAGCATCCGTTCCGGTCCGGATGGTCCAGGTGGGAACGTATTCGCCACCGTTGGTGGCGGAATCAAACCAGTAAAGCGATGTCACTGAATCCAGGCGGCCCAGACCGGACGTTCCCGCCACCGACTGATCGGTGCTGTAGGCCACGACAAATTCGAACCGGTCTACCTTGGTCCCACCCTCGGTCACCTTCCGCTGCACCACGTTTATGACCGGATCCGGAGCGCTCAGGCTGTCGCTCGCAGAGGATATGTCAACCTGCTGCAACTGAGTGCCTCGTTGGTCAAAAATCCGCACCAGCACCCGGTCGTTATCCTGGGTGTCGTAGCCGGCAACGAACAGCCTGCCGTCATGGCCCATCGAGATGTCTGTGGCCACAAAGCCGTCGCCAGGGTTCAGAGCAAGCGGAGACGTCAGCTCGTTGAGGCTGACCCGGATCAGGTTTTCAGCCTCCGCCCGGGCATAATCCTCTCGACCGGCCTGGAAGTTCTCGTTGAGGCCCAGCAGGATAAACCGGTCACTGAAGGCCGGGTTGGCATAGCCAGCCTCCGGTACCCGAATCCGGAAAGGCACTTCATCGGTCCCTTCTGGAAAAATCAGTTCGTCATTCTCAACCCAGTTTCCGTCTTCCAGTCGCTCGATAACGAACTCGGATTCGAGACGTGCGGTGGAGTCTTCGGTGTGGCTCAGCTTCGCAAAAATATCCCGGTCTCTGTCTCCAGAGAGTCTCGCGACGTATTCGCGCACAGCACCCACGTTCAGCGTATCCCTGCCGCCACCGTTTACAGTTTCCAGCGACAGAACCGGCTCGTTGTCCTGAATGGACAAATTGGTAACGACACCACCGTTACCGCTGCCAAGACCGGCCAGACCGGATCGCACTTCTGTCAGTGCCAGGCGAAGGGACTCGACGGGCTCGGCAAAGCTGTCCTCGACCACCTCCAATGGCAGATAACACTCGGTAATACCCGGCTCAAGTGTGATCACGCCGCGCGTATAGAAGCCCTGTTCGTCAAGCTCATAGTCGATATAGCCCAGCTCGCTTTCCCCCGTCTCATCGCGAGGCAATGAACTGTTGCTGCCCAACCCGACAATGTCCGTGCCGAGGATCGCATCTCCCGCATTGGAGGCACTGTGATCGCAGTTCTGGTGTGGAGGCGAGAATCCGACGTCGCAACTGGATGCGTCATAGTCAGACAAAAGCTCAAAAGCTACCGCTACCTGGGTTACCGACGGTTGATCCAGGGTAACCTTGACGAAGACGCGGCGCGTCGGAAGTGTCAGCTCCCTGGTACCGGATACGGAGCCGTCATCGTTGTAGAGATTAATGGTAACGCTGTGCTCACCCTCGGTTTCAAGATCGGGCAAGGTGCATTGTTCGCGGTTACTGGCAGGGATTTCCGGGCTTTCACCTTCCGTAAACGGCTCTGCATCCAGAGACATTACATTGTATTTCACGTCAATATCGAACGGCTGGGCGCCGGCCATGCGGCCGTCGGTTGTTACCAGATTGATGCCTTCGGTCTTGCCCAGGTCCGCCTCTCCTCGACTACCGCCGGTGAGACCGGGGACACCGCGCATAATGATGCCCTGGCGAGCCTTGTTACTGGTGTCCTCGAGCGCCAGCCAGGACGGCGCATTGGTCAGGGAATAATCAAGGATATCTTCGCCACCGTAGGCCCCGAAGTTGTAGGAGTATTCAACACCGAGATAGGCGAACACTGGGGGTACGCCAAGGATTGTGGGCTGGTCGGGATCCTTTTCCGTCTTGCACGCAGCAAGCCCCAGTGAAAGCAGGGCCAGAACGGCAAGTTGGCGAACAGGATGAATGCGGGAGTGAAAATCGGCGCCCATGAAAAAATCCGTTTCTATCGTTGTTGTTATGGTAGCGACCGCCCGGATGAAACATGAACACCGGGCGGTTTACACACCGTTACAGAACAACGCCATGGTAGCCAATTTGATACGCAGGGGATCTGCGCGAGTTCTCAGATTCGGTTAGCCCGCGCCCAGGCCGTGCTCTTCCAGCAACGCCACCAGCCCGGCTTCATCAAGAACAGGTACCTCTAACTGTTCAGCCTTGGCCAGTTTGGAACCGGCGGCCTCGCCAGCCACCACGCAGGCCGTCTTTTTAGAAACGCTTCCGGCCACCTTGGCTCCAAGGGATTCCAGCTTCTCTTTGGCTTCGTCCCGTGTCATTCCGGAAAGCGTACCGGTCAGCACCCAGGTCTGGCCTTTCAGAGGCTTCTCTCCCTCCCGGACTTCCTCTTCCTGCCACCTCACACCGGCTTCACGCAGGGCATCCAGGGTTTCGCGATTGTGGGTCTGCTCGAAAAAGCTACAGATATGACCCGCAACGATCGGCCCGACATCCGGAACCGTTTGAAGGCTCTCTTCATCCGCTGCAGCAATGGCCTCCAGAGTTCCGAAGTGGCCCGCCAGGGCTTTAGCGGTGGCCTCCCCCACCTCCCGGATGCCAAGGGCATAAAGGAACCGCCAGAGCACGGGGTTTCTGGCCCGATCAATGGCAGCCACCAGATTGGCCGCCGACTTTTCTCCCATTCGCTCAAGTTTCACCAGGTCGTCGGTGGTCAGGCGATACAGATCGGCAACGGTTTCCACCATGCCCTGATCCACCATGATATCTATCCACTTGTCTCCAAGGCCCTCAATATCGAGGGCTTTGCGGGAGGCATAGTGGCGAATGGCTTCCTTTCGCTGCGCGGGGCAGAACAGGCCCCCAGAGCAGCGGGCAACGGCTTCACCTTCGATCTGGATAACATCCGAGTCGCACACCGGGCACTGTCGGGGCAATTCTACTTCCCGGGCGCCTGAGGGGCGTTTTTCGGCCACCACTTTGACTACCTGCGGAATCACATCTCCGGCGCGGCGAATGAACACGGTATCGCCGATATGAACATCCAGTCGGCGAATTTCGTCCATGTTATGGAGGGTGGCGTTGCTCACCGTTACACCGCCCACGAACACGGGTTTTAACCTCGCAACCGGGGTAACCGCGCCAGTACGACCGACCTGGAATTCCACGTCCTCGATAACCGTGAGTTCCTCCTGAGCCGGAAACTTCTGGGCAATCGCCCAACGAGGGGCCCGGGATACAAAACCCAGGGCCTTTTGCTGGTCAAGCCGGTTCACCTTGAAGACGATACCGTCGATTTCGTAGGGGAGTCCGTCCCGTTTGTCCATCAGCTCGCTGTAGGCTTCAAGGCATTCCTCCGCGCCCTTGGCCTTGCGCATCTCGGGATTAATACGGAAACCCCAGCTCTGGACTCTCTTGAGCCCCTCCCACTGGGTATCCGGCAAGAGGCTTTCGTCGGTTACCGCAACGCTGTAGGCGCACATTTCGAGAGGGCGTCTGGCGGTTACTGTCGATTTTTTCTGCCGGAGGCTGCCGGCCGCCGCATTACGGGGATTAACGAAGGTCTTCTCGCCACGCTCCGCCAGGCGGCGATTAAGCTGCTCGAAACCGTCCTTCGGCATGTAGACTTCGCCGCGGACCTCCACCAGATCGGGCACGTCGTCGCCACGGAGCTTCAGCGGCACCGAGGGAATGGTTCGGATATTGGCGGTTATGTCCTCCCCGGAATAGCCATCCCCCCGGGTGGCGGCGGTCGTCAGGGCGCCATTCTCGTAGTGCAGGCTCACCGCCAGCCCGTCCAGCTTCGGTTCACAGACATACTCCACGTCCTCAGTGATACCGAGCCGATCTTTTACCCGCCGGTCAAAGTCACGAAGTTCGTCCTCGCTGAACGCATTATCCAGCGACAGCATGGGCAGCCTGTGCACTACCTCCTCAAAGCTGGTTTCCGCGGCGCTGCCAACCCGCCGCGTGGGCGACGTGTCCGAAGCCAACTCCGGATAATCGGTTTCCAGGCCCTGCAATTCCCGGAACAACCGGTCGTATTCCGCATCGGGAACACGCGGGTCATCCAGCACGTAATAGCGGTAGTTATGGTCATCAATCGCCGAACGGAGTTCTTCAACACGCTGAATGATGTCGGGCGTGGCTTTGCTCATGGACTGGCACTCTCGTCTCTCAAAAAAATGCCCGGAACAAACCGGGCATCTGGCCTTCTTTTACCGCCTGGTTTCAGACTCGCTGGGAACGTTGCTTGCGCTCGAACTCCCGAATCCTCTGGCGGCAGTGCTCGATTGTCTGAGGGGTCATCACGCTCCGGCGCTCATCCTTAAGCTCGCCGCCAAGGTTACGAACCACGGCCTGGGCTGTCTCAAGCATGAAGTCAAACGCCTGCAGCGCATTGGTGGGCCCGGGCATACTCATGAAGAAACTGATACCGGGCGTGGCCAGGGTCGGCATATCGCCCGGCTTGAACGTGCCGGGTTCCACGGCATTGGCAACACTGAACTGGACCGGGCTGGTGGTATCGGACTCCTCGTGCCGATGATAAATGTCCATATCACCATGCTCCAGACCACAGGCTTCGAACAACTTCTTCAGGGCCACCCCCTTAAAGTCTTCACCGCTCTTGGCCAGGACATTGATCACAATCACTTCCCGGGCTTCAGGGCGATTCGCACCTGCCAGCGGCTGACCACTGACCGCTCGGGAAGGTTCACGCCGTGCCGTATCTTCCTCTACTTCGGTTGTCACCGTAGGCGGGACTGCTTCCACCTCATCTTCGATGGCCCCCCAACCTGATTCCAGCTCGGTTTCTTCAGGCTCATGACTGGACAACCCGAAATCGGGATCCGACTCAACAGGTTCATCGTGATACCCGGCAGCCGGTTCGCTTTCCGGCTCCGGATGCAGATCCGGTTCTGGCGGCTCCCGATGTTCTTCCTTGGCAGCAGCTGTCACCGGGCGGGTCGGTTTGGGTTTCGGAGAACCAAATCGGCTGGGCTTTTCACGCTTTACATAGCCACGCTCTTCGAGTGTGTCGCGGGAGATGGTTCGTGCGCCGCCGTTGGGCAACTCCGGGTTGTACTCGTCATCGAGTGGCGAATCCTCGAGCTCATCGGCGCCCATGCCCGATGAGATTGCCATGGATTCCTTCCGGGCACGCCGCATGCGGCGCACGCCATCAATGACAATGCCGATAATAACCAGGGTACCGATGGCAATTAACCATTCCCTAAGTGACATAGTGCTGCTGTCCTGTTTGCAGATCCCGTAACGTTGCTACTCTAAGAAAAGCCCGTAATGAATACAACGCACACCCGGGCCAGATGGCGTTTTTGTCATGGTTGACCGATTTCTGACCAGTCTCAAGCCTCCGCCAGCGCCGCAGCCTCGTCCACGTCCACCGACACCAGGCGCGAGCAACCCGGTTCATGCATGGTTACCCCCATCAACTGATCCGCCATCTCCATGGCAATCTTGTTGTGGGTAATGTAGATGAACTGAACCTGCTTGGACATCTCCTTGACCATGTTTGCATAGCGGCCCACGTTGGCGTCATCCAGCGGCGCATCCACCTCGTCCAGCATACAGAAGGGTGCCGGGTTCAGCTGGAAAATCGAAAACACCAGTGCGATCGCCGTAAGGGCCTTCTCGCCGCCCGACAGCAGGTGAATGGTGCTGTTCTTCTTGCCCGGCGGCCGCGCCATGATTGCAACGCCGGTTTCCAGAAGATCCTCACCGGTAAGCTCGAGGTAGGCGTTCCCGCCTCCGAACACTTTGGGAAACAGAGCCTGCAGACCACCGTTCACCTGGTCAAAGGTTTCCTTGAAACGCTGCCGGGTTTCCCGATCTATTTTCCGTATGGCGTTGTCCAGTGTTTCCAGGGCTTCCATCAGGTCTTCATGCTGGGAATCCAGGTAGGTCTTGCGCTCACTCTGAACCTGATATTCCTCGATGGCCGCCAGGTTAATCGCGCCCAGGCGCTGAATTCGGTTGCCGATTCGCTCCAGTTCGTCTGCCCAGTCTTTTTCGTTCGCACCCTCGGGCAACTGGGCGAGGATATCCTGAAGTTTTACGTCTAGCTCCTTGAGCTGATCGACATGGTTCCCGGAACGGATTTCCAGGGCCTGGGACTCCATTTTCAGTTTTTCGAGTCGGGACCGGACTTCCTGAATGCTATGATCGGTTCCGCTTCTGCCCTGTTCCTTTTCGCGCACTTCCCGATCAATCTCTTCCAGCGCGTCGCGAGCAGCGCCCAGCTTTTCCTCTTCCGCCAATCGGCGGTCCAGCAGCCCTTCGAGCTGCATCTGCAGGTCTTCGATGGGTTCTTCGGCGCTTTCCCGGGACTCCCTCAGAATCTCCAGGCGCTCGTCGATACGCTCCTTCTGCAACTGCATCCGATCAATCGTCTGCCTGAGGCCGTCACGTTGACTGTGCAGGGTCTGCAGCTGGAGCTGCAGCTGATGCGCGTGATCACGATCGTGCCGGGCCTCCTGGCGAAGCCGGTCCAGGTTTTCGCGCAAGGTATCGCGCTGCTCCAGCAACCGCTCTTTCTCTTCATCGCTGTCTTCGGTGGAAGCCAGCGCCAGTTGCCAGTCTTCCCGGGCATCCTGAAGACTCTCTTTCTGGCCCTCGAGGTTTTCGGACACGTCCTGGATATCGTCCCGGATTCGCTGCAGGCGGGCATCAATCTGCTCGGCACGTGCTCGCAGGCCGCTGACCCTGGACGCCAGTGTGCTCAGTTCACGATCTGCCTGGCTCAGACGGGTCTGCGCCTCATCCCGGGCTGCTTCCGAACGCTCTGCCCGCTCCTGAAGCTCTTCCAACCGTTCGGTAGCCGCTTCCAGCGCCTCCTCCGCCTCGGCCAGCTGCGCGGTCAGTTCGGTCACCTTCTTCTGCCGCTCAATCACACCGACCTGGCCGGCATCAGAGTCCGGCATCAGGACCCACTCCCGGGATATCCAGACGCCCTCGGGTGTCATCAGGCTTTGACCGTCCCGAAGCCCCGATCGCATACCCATGGCGTCAGAGACGGTTTCGACGGTATCGATGCCGCGAAGCAACGAGGCAATTCCCGGCACTCCGGAAACCTTGGCGGCCAACCCGGAACGCTCACTGCCGTCTGTGGCTTCTGCCTCCACCAGCGCCAACCCCTTTGGCGCTTCTTTCATGGCGGATGAGAGCTGATCAATATCGGGAAGGCAGAGACCCTGGGTAAAACGCCCAATAACCTGTTCGACAGCAAACTCCCAGCCATCGGTAATCTGAAGCTGGCTGGCCACCCGGGGCATATCGCTGAGGGCGTTCTGTGACAGCCAGGATTGCAGAACATCATCCCCGGCCCCCATCTGCTCATCCAGAAGGGATTGCTGGGACTCCAGGGACGCACGAAGGCTCTGCACCCGTTGGCGTTCTTCAGAGAGCGCCTGCTCGGCATCACGCTGTTGCTGCCGGGCTTCGTAGAGCTCGTCCTGAACTGAAGCAATCCGTTCGGCCGCCTCTTCGCGCTTCAGCTCCAGGGTTTCCTGCTGTTCCAGCAGGTCTTCGAGCTCGGCGCGGTCCATCTGACCTTCCAGCAACTCCTGTTCGTCCTGAAGCTTGCGTTGGCGGGCCAGCAGTTGCTCAATGGCATCCTCAAGCGAGCGGATTCTGGACTGGGCCAGCTCTGCCTGGCGCCGCGCGTCCGATGAACGGGCACTGAAGTCTTCCCACTGGTGCTGCCAGTCACTCATTGCGTCTTCGGCCTGCTGCAACTTCTCACCAGACTCCTCGGAGCGAATTGCCAGCGCTTCCTGCTCCGGCTCCATCATGTCGAGTTCTTCCTGGATTCCCGCAAGCTTGTCCTCATCCTGCTCCAGCTCGCGGGCCAGTTCTCTCTGGTTCGCCATGGCCTGGTCCAGCTCAGCCGCCATTTGCCGGCTGCGTTCACGCTGGTGTTCGAGGCTCTGCTCAATACGGGCGATATCGGCCCCGGCTTCGTAATAGCGTGCCTGTGCCCGGTTGAAATGCTCGGTCCGTTCCTGGTGATTGTCGCGCAGGGATTCCAGGGAGGTCTCCAGGCTGACCCGCTCGGTGAGGTATTTCTCAAGCTCGAGCTCGGTATCCCGGATCTTGCCTCGCCAGGCTTGCAAGTCATTGTCGAGGGATTGCCAGCGCAGCACCGTCAGTTCGGCTTTTTTCTGGCGCTCTTCCTGCTTGTAGGCCTTGTACTTCTCGGCTGCGGCTGCCTGACGCTCCAGGTGTTGCAGTTGGCGGCCCAGCTCTTCCCTCAAATCGGTCAGACGCTCCAGGTTTTCCTGGGTCCGGCGGATACGGTTCTCCGTTTCCCGGCGCCGCTCCTTGTATTTTGAAATGCCGGCCGCTTCTTCAATATAGATCCGAAGCTCTTCCGGTTTGGCCTCAATCAGCCGGGAAATCATGCCCTGTTCGATGATGGCATAGCTCCGCGGGCCGAGACCGGTGCCGAGGAACAGGTCTGTAATGTCGCGACGCCGGCACTTGGAGCCATTAAGGAAATACTCGGACTGCCCTTCCCGGGAAACGCGGCGGCGAACGGAGATTTCGTTGAATTTCACGAATTCACCGGGCGCGGACCCATCGCTGTTATCAAACACCAGTTCGATGGAGGCCTGTCCCACAGGCTTTCTTGCGCTGGAACCGTTGAAGATAACGTCTGTCATGGATTCGCCGCGCAGGTACTTGGCGGAGCTCTCCCCCATGACCCAACGCACCGCATCGATGATGTTGGACTTGCCGCACCCATTGGGGCCGACCACGGCCGTCATGTTGGAGGGGAACGGAACCGTGGTGGGATCTACGAACGATTTGAAGCCGGACAGTTTGATGGACTTCAGCCGCATATCAGGCGCTCGCTTCCTGCCGGAGGATCGTCAACACCTGCTGCCGCTGGTGCTCCCCAAAGGCCTGGATAACGGCTTGCAGCCGCTCAGTGTCGTCGTTGACGGCGGCATCCGCCAGCTGCCGAAAGAAGGTGGCCGTTTCACCGATTTCTTCCCGGAAGTGTTCCAGCGCCACGAAATAGGTGCGGCTGATGGCCGGCCGAAAATTCTCGAGGGTTTCTTCCAGAAACGGGTTCTCAACCAGGCCGTAGGCGTAACGCATAACCCCGAAACCCGCATCAATAACCTGCTCGGCGGCGTCGGCACTGGTGGCGTTCAGGGCATCAATGACTGCCTGCAATTCACGGACCTGACCCATGACACCGCCAAGCTCCCTGCCGGACCAGCGCTCAAGTACCTTCCGCCCCAGCATGCAGAGAAGGTCGATATAGATGTCGTAGAGGCTGTTGACGCTTTCTGGCGTCAGGCTGGAGACCACGGCACCCCGCCGGGGGAAAATCTCGATCAGATGACGGCGCTCCAGAATGAGCAGCGCTTCCCGAACGGAGCCACGGCTGACATTCAGTTCTCCCGACACCTTCAATTCCTGAATGCGTTCGCCGGGCTTGAGATCTCGCGTGATGATTCGTTGCCCCAGATGCTGGGCAATTTGTTCAGACAGACTTTCCGGGGCCTGAAACCTCATAAAGTTGGTCACTCATTCCTGAAGACGGCACGATTTCAAACGCAGAAGTTTACCACAGGGAATCTATAGCCCCACCCCTTGTCTGACATTTTGCATAGCTCAGGAACATCGCGGCAAATCACTGCCGGTTTTTTGACGGCAAATCGGGAACGACAGCCGAAAAATCAGAAACCAAGTGATGTTAGCCTCGTTACTCGCTGTTTTTGTTAGCTTTTTATGACTGGGCACGGTTTCTGCTTTGCACACGCAAAGCACTGTAAACTTCTGCGACAGAGTGAACCGTAGTGAAAAACATACCGTCGATCCATCAGTCTCCTTCCCAGCCCCAGAAACTGGCCGCGCTGCGTCAGGCACACCAGGACTGGAACAATACGCCGGATGTACTCACCAGGCTGACGCGCCGGCTGTCCACCACCCTGTCGCTGGAACAGCAGCTGGCGATCCTGGCCGAAGAGCTGGTCGCTATTGTTCCATTCAGTGCGCTCAACTACCGGCACCGGATCGGGAAACAGGATTTCGTCTATGCCACAGGCATGGGGGGCCCACACCGCTGCGAGTACCGGCTGAGCCTTGAAGGTGTCAATTATGGGACCCTGGTACTGCAACGTCGGCAGAGGTTCTCGGAACAGGAGTTGGAAGGCGTCGAGATGGTTCTGAGTGCGGCGATCTGCCCGATTCGCAACGCCTGCCAGTACGTGGCCATTGAGCAGGCATCTCTGACAGATTCCCTGACCGGCATACCCAACAAACGCGCCCTGGACGACGCTCTGCAACGCTCCAGCCTGTTATCAGAGCGCCATGGCGAGCCCTACTCGCTCGTCCTCTGCGATCTGGACCACTTCAAGACGGTGAACGACACTCACGGCCATGTGGTTGGCGACCATCTTCTGCAATTGGCCGCGTGCGAGATCGAGAAGTCGATCCGAACCTCGGATTCAGTCTACCGCTTTGGCGGCGAGGAGTTTGCTATCCTGCTCCCGCATACCTCGGAGCAGGATGCCAGGGATGTAGCAGAGCGCGTTCGCGAAGCGATCGCCGCTATCCGGGTTGATGGCGGAGAGAAGGAACTGAAGGTCACAACGAGTTGTGGCGTTGCCACCTTCCTGCCCAAGGAGGCGCCCCAGGCCTGGCTGGCAAGGGCGGACGAGGCACTCTATCGCGCCAAACACCAGGGCCGTAACTGCACCCGGGTGTTTGCCACCATTTCGTAACGATCAGCCCCGGGGGGTCTTGCTTCGGGCTCTCTCTGGCCGGGGAGCACGCCCGGCTGGTTTGGCAGGTTTGGTGTCGCTGACAGCCCATTTGTTACCGGGTGTTTTCTTACCGGACCGGCCAGGGCTTTTCCGCCTCTGACGGTCGTGGGCCGCTTTCTCATTTGGTGTTTTCTGCGGAATTTCAACCGCTTCGAGACCAACCGTGCGGCTCAGGGTGTCTACTGCCCGCTGATCCAGCTCTTCCCATTTTCCTACAGTCAGCCTGCTCGGCAGGAAGATCGGCCCGTAGCGCACGCGCTTCAGCCGACTGACGCGAACACCCTGGGATTCCCAAAGACGACGAACTTCCCGATTGCGCCCTTCCAGCAAGGTCACGTGGAACCAGCGATTTATACCGCTACCGCCGGCCGGAGAGATATCGGTGAACTTGGCCATGCCATCTTCCAGGAGAACGCCCTGAAGCAGGCGCTCGATCATCGCATCGTCCACTTCCCCGAAGATCCGTACCGCGTATTCCCGATCAATCTGGTTGGACGGGTGCATCAGGCGATTCGCCAACTCGCCGTCTGTGGTGAAGAGCACCAGACCCGTGGTATTGATATCCAGCCGTCCGATGGAAATCCACCGGTGCTCCTTGAGACGTGGCAAACGATCAAACACCGTCGGCCGCCCCTCAGGATCCTTTCGAGTGGTAACCTCACCCTCAGGTTTGTTATAGATCAGTACCCGGCGCATCACTTCCGCCGCACCGGACACTTCCAGTCGCTTGCCGTCGAGTTCGAAGCGATCCTCAACAGTCGCTTTTTGCCCGGGCGCCACAGGTTGCCCGTTGACCAGCAGGCGGCCGGCTTCCATCCAGCCTTCAATTTCCCGGCGCGAACCGATGCCCGCGCGGGCAAGCAATTTCTGAATACGCTCTGGCCCACCACCCTGGCTCGCGTTGTCCTTGGCTGGTCTGGCTGGTTTGTTGGGGCGTTCTGCCGCCATGAAATCAATCCTTAGTATCTGACTGACACCCGAATGGCGTCAGTGAAGTGTCTGGCTCGAAGATTCGTCGTCGTTCTCGGCAGTCGTTGATTCGAACTCGATCTCCGCCTGCATGTTCTTTTCAATTTCCCGGCCGATCTCTTCAAGATCGCGGACTTCATTCAGGGGCGGCATCTGATCCAGGCCCGTGAGGTTAAAGTAGTCCAGAAACTGTTTCGTAGTTGCATACATGGCCGGACGGCCGGGAACATCCCGATGCCCAACGACGCGAACCCACTCTCGCTCAAGCAGGGTGCGAATGATATTGCTGCTTACCGTAACACCCCGAATATCCTCGATTTCACCCCGGGTGATTGGCTGCCGATAGGCGATCAATGCCAGGGTTTCAAGCAACGCCCGGGAATAGCGCTGGGGCTTTTCCTCAAACAAACGCCCGACCCAGGGCGCGAATTCTTCGCGGACCTGAATACGGTAGCCACTGGCAACCCTCTTCAATTCAAAACCGCGCCCTTCGCAAGCCGCTTCCAGAAGTACCATGACATGTTCCATTACCTGGCGTGCGGGGCGTTCCTCTTCACTGAACAGGTCCCGAAGCTGGTCGAGAGACAAGGGTTTGCCCGCAGCCAGCAGGGCCGCTTCAGCAATCGCCTGTATTCTCAGCAGGTGTTCTTCGTTCATGGTGTCTGATCCGTATTTCCGTGCTTTGAACGTTGGGAGCCCCTAGCTGGCTGCCCTGGCTCGAACATGAATAGGGCCCAGCACCTCGGCCTGGACAACCTCAATCAGCTGCTCTTTGACCAGCTCAAGCGTGGCCAGGAAGGTCACCACGACGCCGAGCCGACCCTCTTCAATCGTAAACAGGCTTTCGAATGTCACAAAATGATCATCCTGAAGCACCGACAGGATTGCGGACATGCGCTCCCGGGTCGAAAGCCTTTCCCGTTCAACATGGTGACTGGTAAACAGGTCTGCCCGCTGAAGAACGCCTTGCAGAGCCAGCAGCATTTCCCGCAAGTCTACATCCGGATGGGGCTGACTGGAGGGCATCTTCGGCAGCGCGGCGGAGGCGGCAAAGGTATCGCGTTCCAGGCGCGGTAATTCATCAATATCTTCAGCAGCCTGCTTGAACCGTTCGTATTGCTGAAGCCGGCGAATCAGTTCTGCCCGGGGATCAACCTCTTCCTCATCGTCGCTTTCCTGTCGAGGCAACAGCATCCTCGATTTGATCTCCGCCAATGTGGCGGCCATCACCAGGTATTCCGCAGCCAGCTCGAACCGCATGGCCTCCACGGCACCGATGTAATCCATGTATTGCCGGGTAATTTCGCTAACGTCGATGTCCAGAATGTTCATGTTCTGGCGACGGATGAGATACAGCAGAAGATCCAGGGGCCCTTCGAACGCCTCAAGGAAGACGGCAAGGGCGTCCGGCGGAATGTACAAATCCTTGGGAAGATCCACCACCGGCTTGCCGGACACCCGCGCCAGGGGCGACTGCTCCGGTGCAGCGTCCTGGGCTTCGGGCGTGGCCTGATCGGTGGATTCTTCAGTCATAACCTTTCACTCAGGGTCTGCGCACTGGCTGTATGCTCGTGGCACCGACTCCTGCGGATTCAACGGTAATGAAGCCCCATGGCGGCCCGGACTTCCTCCAGGGTGTCGCGGGCGGCGTCGCGGGCGTGCTCGCGACCTTCCTGGAGAATGGAATGAACCAGATCCGGATTGCCCTCATACTCCCGCGCGCGTTCGTGGAGCGGACGCTGCTCCTCGACTATCGCGTCAATCAACGGCTTCTTGCAATCCAGGCAACCGATGCCGGCACTGCGACAACCGGTCTGCACCCACTCCTGAGTGTCAGCATCGGAATAGATTTTGTGCATTCCCCACACCGGGCACTTCTCGGGTTCACCCGCGTCGGTTCGGCGGACCCGCTGGGGGTCGGTCTGCATGGTGCGAACCTTCTGGGCTACGCTGTCCGGCTCTTCACGGAGACCGATATAGTTGTTGTAGGACTTGGACATTTTCTGCCCATCCAGCCCCGGCAACTTGGATTCCGGTGTCAGCAGCGGTTGGGGCTCCGGCAAAATCACCTTGCCGCCACCTTCAATGTAACCGTAAAGACGCTCACGATCGCCCAGGGAGATATTCTGTTGCTCTTTCAGCAGAGCACGGGCCGTTTCCAGGGCGTCCATGTCGCCCTCTTCCTGGTAACGCCTCTTGAGATTGCGATAGAGCTTGGCGTTTTTCTTGCCCATCTTCACGATGGCACCTTCCGCCTGCTCTTCAAACCCTGGCTCTCGGCCATAGATGTGGTTGAACCGGCGCGCGATTTCCCGGGTGATTTCAACGTGGGAAACCTGATCTGCACCAACAGGCACTTTTCCTGCCCGGTAAACCAGAATATCTGCACTCTGAAGCAGCGGGTAACCGAGGAACCCGTAGGTCGCCAGATCCTTCTCCCGCAGCTTCTCCTGCTGATCCTTGAACGTCGGCACGCGTTCCAGCCACCCGAGGGGCGTGATCATCGAGAGCAGCAGATGCAGTTCGGCGTGCTCGGGCACCTGCGACTGGATAAACATCGTGGACGAGCCCGGGTTCACACCGGCCGCCAGCCAATCAATGACCATATCCCAGACGCTTTGTTCAATGCCGGAGGGGTCATCATAGTTGGTGGTGAGCGCGTGCCAGTCCGCCACAAAGAAAAAGCATTCGAATTCATGCTGGAGTTTAACCCAGTTTTTCAGCACACCGTGGTAGTGGCCAAGGTGAAGCTTGCCGGTCGGACGCATGCCGGACAAAACCCTTTGCTGGGAATCTACAGAACTCAAAGCACGAACTCCTTATTTGGTATTGGAACCGCCATCATAGTCCAGGCGACCCGGCATTATAAATAAAAAACCCCCGCTCTGCAGGGCAGAAACGGGGGTTTTTACTGAAAGAAGGCCAGCTTACCAGCCAGTGACTTCCTTCAGGGCCTGACCGATCTCGGCCAGACTGCGTACGGTGCGAACACCAGCGTCTTCCAGGGCAGCAAACTTATCGTCCGCAGTACCCTTGCCACCGGAGATGATGGCGCCCGCATGGCCCATGCGCTTGCCCGGAGGCGCAGTAACACCAGCGATGTAGGAAACCACCGGCTTGGAGACGTTCTGCTTGATGTAGGCCGCAGCTTCTTCCTCGGCGGTACCGCCGATTTCGCCAATCATCACAATGGCTTCTGTCTCGGGATCTTTCTCGAGCAGGGCCAGAATGTCGATGAAGTTGGAGCCCGGGATCGGGTCGCCACCGATACCGATACAGGTGGACTGACCGTAGCCGAAGTCAGTGGTCTGCTTGACCGCTTCGTAAGTCAGGGTGCCTGAACGGGAGACGATGCCAACCTTGCCCTTCTTGTGGATGTGGCCAGGCATGATGCCGATCTTGCACTCGTCCGGAGTGATAACACCCGGGCAGTTCGGACCAATCATGCGAACGCCTTTGCGATCCACGTATTCTTTGGCGTACAGCATATCGATAGTCGGGATACCTTCAGTGATACATACGATCAGCTGAATGCCGGCATCCGCCGCTTCGATGATGGCGTCCTTACAGAACGGCGCAGGTACGTAGATAACGGTCGCTTCAGCGCCGGTTGCTTCAACGGCGTCACGCACGGTGTTGAACACCGGCAGACCCAGATGCTCGGTACCGCCCTTGCCGGGGCTGACGCCACCAACCATCTTGGTGCCGTAGGCGATCGCCTGCTCTGAGTGGAAGGTGCCCTGTGCGCCGGTAAAGCCCTGACAGATAACCTTGGTGTCTTTGTTAATCAGGATGCTCATTATTTACCCCCTGCGGCTTTAACAACTTGCTCTGCCGCATTCGACAGACTGGTAGCGGCAATGATGTTCAGACCGCTCTCGGCGAGTACCTGAGTACCCTTCTCCGCGTTGTTGCCTTCAAGGCGAACCACAACAGGAACCTTGACGCCGACTTCCTTCACGGCACCGATGATGCCCTCTGCAATCATGTCGCAGCGAACGATACCACCGAAGATGTTGACCAGAACCGCCTTCACATTGGAGTCAGACAGGATGATCTTGAATGCCTCGGAAACACGCTCCTTGGTTGCACCGCCGCCAACGTCCAGGAAGTTGGCAGGCTGGCCGCCGGACAGCTTGATGATGTCCATGGTACCCATGGCCAGGCCGGCACCGTTGACCATGCAGCCGATGTTGCCTTCCAGGGCCACGTAGTTGAGCTCCCACTTGGCCGCTTCCGCTTCCCGGGAATCTTCCTGGGAGGGATCGTGCATCTCGTGGATCTTTTTCTGGCGGTACAGTGCGTTGCCGTCGACGCCGACTTTGGCGTCCAGGCAGTGCAGATCACCAGCCGGGGTAATAACCAGCGGGTTGATTTCTACCAGTGCCAGGTCGCACTCTTCGAACAGCTTGGCCAGACCAACGAAGATCTTGGTGAACTGACCGATCTGCTTGCCTTCCAGGCCCAGTTTGAACGCGAGCTCGCGGCCCTGGTACGGCTGAGCGCCAACCAGCGGGTCGATTTCGGCTTTCAGGATCTTCTCGGGCGTTTCTTCGGCAACCTTCTCGATCTCAACACCACCTTCGGTGGAGGCCATGAACACGATGCGGCGAGTGCCACGGTCAACAACCGCGCCCAGGTAAAGCTCCTGGTCGATGTCGGTGAGGGATTCAACCAGGATCTTGCTCACCGGCTGGCCGTTTTCATCTGTCTGGTAGGTTACCAGGTTCTGGCCCAGCCACTTCTCGGCAAACTCACGGATCTCTTCTTTGCTCTTGACCAGCTTTACACCGCCAGCCTTACCACGGCCACCTGCGTGAACCTGGGCTTTCACAACCCATGCATCACCGCCGATTTCACCAGCTGCGTCTACAGCTTCCTTCGGAGTATCACAGGCAATGCCCTTGGATACTGGCAGGCCATACTCAGCGAAAAGCTGTTTGCCCTGATATTCATGCAAATTCATAGTTAATGTCCCGAATTAAAAAATTCCTGGTTTGCGTTACTTCTTCTTGCGGCGGTTGGCGATGTGGATCGCGCCACCACCGACGGCCAGAGCTGCTTCATGCACGGACTCGGACAGAGTCGGATGTGCAAAACAGGTCAGGGCCAGATCTTCGGCGCTGGAACCGAATTCCATGGCGATTACGCCCTGGGCAACGATTTCAGAGGCCTGGGGACCAACTACATGGAAACCGACAATGCGGTCAGTTTTTGCGTCAGCAATGATCTTGACCAGACCGGACGCCGAGTTTGCAGCCATTGCACGACCGTTGGCCGCAAACGGGAAGGTACCTACGTTGTACTCTTCACCTTCTGCCTTCATCTGCTCTTCGGTTTTGCCAACCCAGGCAACTTCCGGGAAGGTGTAGACAACGTTCGGGATGCAGTCGTAGTTCACCTGAGGCTTGTGCCCGGCAATACGCTCCGCAACCATGATGCCTTCTTCAGACGCCTTGTGGGCCAGCATGGGTCCACGAACCACGTCACCGATCGCCCAGACACCCGGGGCTTCGGTTTTACAGTTGTCATCAACAAAGATGAAGCCGCGCTCATCCATCTGGACGCCGGAATCTTCCGACAACAGATTGTCGGTGTAGGGCCGACGACCAACAGCCACGATCAGCTTGTCGAACTTGGCTTCGTGCTTGCCCTTGGAATCCTCGTAGTTCACGTTCACCAGCTTGCGCTTTACTTCCGCGCCAGTCATACGCGCACCCATGACGATGTTCAGTCCCTGCTTCTGGAACTGTTTCAGGGCATCTTTTGCTACCTGCTGGTCAACGGCCGGCAGGAAGGTGTCCTGGGCTTCCAGAACGGTGACTTCCGCGCCCAGGCGGGCCCAGACACTGCCGAGTTCCAGGCCGATAACGCCGGCACCAATCACACCCAGACGCTTCGGCACCTCGGTGAACTCGAGGGCACCCTCGGAATCCACGATGTATTCGCCGTCGAAGGGTGCGGGCGGAATCTGGATCGGCTTGGAACCGGTGGCCAGAATGATGTTTTCGGCTTCGTAGGTCTTCGACTTGCCGTCCTTGTCGGTTACTTCCACCTTGCGGTTGGCCAGCAATTTGCCGTGGCCATGGATGGAAGTCACGCCGTTGGACTTGAACAAGCCTGCGATACCGCCGGTCAGCTGCTTAACGATGCCGCTCTTGCGCTCCATCATCTTGCCGATGTCCATTTTGACATCCTTCGCGATGATGCCCTGCATCTCGAAATCGTGGCTGGATTCCTCAAACTTGTGGGAAATCTCCAGCAGCGCCTTGGAGGGGATGCAACCAACGTTCAGGCAGGTACCACCCAGCACCTGCGCCTTACCGTCTTCTGAAGTCCAGGACTCGACACACGCGGTCTTGAGACCCAGTTGTGCCGCTTTGATGGCAGCTACGTAGCCCCCGGGGCCTGCACCAATGACAATGACGTCGTACTTATCAGACATACTTTTATCCCGTTTCCGATTCGTTAAATGTCGGCTCAGACGTCCAGCAGAATACGTGCCGGGTCTTCAAGCATTTCCTTGATGGCAACGAGGAACTGCACCGCTTCCTTACCATCAATCATCCTGTGGTCGTAAGAAAGCGCCAGGTACATCATCGGCTGAATTTCCACCTTGCCGTTCACGGCCATCGGACGCTCCTGGATCTTGTGCATGCCCAGGATGGCTGTCTGCGGAGGGTTCAGGATCGGTGTGGAAATCAGCGAACCGAAGATACCGCCGTTGGTAATTGTGAAGGTACCGCCGGTCATATCTTCAATGGCCAGTTTGCCTTCTTTCGCCTTGGTGCCGTACTCGACGATCTTCTTCTCGATGTCGGCCAGACCCATGGCGTCGGAATCACGCAGAACAGGAACCACCAGGCCGCGATCGGTGGAAACCGCCACGCCGATGTCCTGGTAACCGTGATACACCATGTCGTTACCATCGATGGACGCGTTCACCGCCGGGAAGCGCTTCAGGGCTTCGGTGGCAGCCTTGGTAAAGAACGACATGAAGCCAAGCTTGATACCGTGACGCTTCACAAAGCTGTCCTGGTACTGCTTGCGCATCTCCATGATCGGGCCCATGTTCACCTCGTTAAAGGTGGTCAGCATGGCTGCGCTCTGCTGGGCATTAACCAGACGCTTGGCGATGCTCGCACGCAGGCGGGTCATCGGTACGCGCTTCTCGGGACGTTCGCCCTGGCTGACGTTGACTTCCGGCATACCAGCCGCAGGCTGGGGTGCGGCAGCACCGCCGGAGGACTTGGCGCTGTCTACGTGGTTCTGAACGTCTTCCTTGGTTACGCGGCCATCTTTACCGGTACCCTTGATGCTGTTCGGATCGACGTTATTTTCCTCAGCCAGCTTTCGGGCCGCCGGGCTCAGGATGGCTTCGCCGGAAGATGCCTCACTCTTGGCTTCTTCCTTCGGAGCCTCTTCCTTCTTGTCCTCGGCAGGCTTGGATTCGCCCTTGGCGCCTTCCTTGAACTTGCCGACTACCTCACCACTTTCAACGGTATCGCCTTCGTTCTTGATGATTTCTTCAATCACGCCGTCAGCAGGCGCAACAACCTCAAGAACAACCTTGTCGGTCTCGATATCGACAATCAGCTCGTCACGGGAGCAGGCTTCACCCGGCTGTTTGTGCCAGGTCGCGACAGTACCTTCCGCGACCGACTCCGGGAAAACGGGGGCTTTAATCTCAGTTGACATTACAGATCCTTAGTTCGGTAGCTCGTCAAATTTCAAACGCGTCGTTAACCAGTTTCTTCTGCTCTTCAATGTGGACCGACATATGGCCACAGGCAGGAGCAGCCGAAGCGTCACGACCGGCATATTGAAGGTACAGCTTGGGGTTCAGGCGGTGCAGCGCATTACGCATGTGATGCTGGCTGCAGTACCAGGCACCCTGGTTCATCGGCTCTTCCTGACACCAGACAACGTGCTTGAGCTTGGAGTACTCGCTCAAGAGCTCGTCAAGATCGTCTCCGGGGAAAGGATACAGCTGTTCGATCCGGACAATGGCCACGTCATCACGCTCGTCCGACTTCTTCTTTTCAAGCAGATCGAAATACACCTTGCCTGAGCACAGGATCAGACGGGTGACCTTCTTCGGATCGGACGGTTCTTTCTCGGGCAGCACCGTCTTGAAAGTACCGCTGGTCAGATCATCAAGATCAGACGTCGCTTCCTTATGCCGCAGCAGGCTCTTGGGCGTAATGGCTACCAACGGCTTGCGCAACGGGCGTTTTACCTGGCGCCGCAGCATATGGAATACCTGGGAAGGCGTGGTGGGCACGCAAACCTGGATATTATGCTCTGCACTCAGTTGCAGGAAACGCTCAAGGCGCGCCGAACTGTGCTCCGGCCCCTGCCCTTCGTAACCATGGGGCAGCAAAAGGGTCAGACCACAAAGGCGTCCCCACTTGTGCTCACCGCTGGTCAGGAACTGATCGATTACAACCTGAGCACCATTGGCAAAATCGCCGAACTGCGCTTCCCAGACCACAAGGCCATCAGGCGCGGTAGTGGCGTAGCCGTACTCGAAAGCCATTACGGCTTCTTCCGACAGCAGCGAGTCGTAGATTTCGAACTTGGGCTGATCTTCCGACAATTCCGCCAGAGCAATATGGGTCGAGCCATCTTTCTGGTTGTGAAGGACGGCATGGCGGTGAGAGAACGTGCCACGGCCAATATCCTGCCCCGTAAGGCGGATTGGGTGACCCTCGTCCAACAGCGTCGCATACGCCATGACTTCACCGTAGCCCCAGTTGATAGGCAGGGCGCCGGCGGTCATTTTTTCGCGGTCGGAAACAATCTTGGAGACCTGACGCTGGATACTGAAACCTTCAGGGACCGAGGTCAGTTTCTTGCCCAGCTTCTGGATCGTCTTCAGCGCAACGCTGGACTTGCACTTGGCTGTCCACTCGTGGCCGAGGTAAGGAGTCCAGTCAACGTAGAGCTCTTTGTTGGGCTCTTTGACCAGGGATTTGACCACGTGCTCGCCATTATCCAGGGCGTCACGGTAGTCGTTCTCCATCTGCTTGGCTTCTTCCTCGGTGATAACACCGGCTTCCACCAATTGATCCACGTACAGGTTGCGGGTGGTCTTCAGCTTGCGGATTTTCTCGTACATGACCGGCTGGGTTGCTGCCGGCTCGTCCGCTTCGTTGTGACCACGACGACGATAGCAGACCAGATCGATCACCACGTCGTTCTTGAATTCGTTGCGATAATCCATCGCCATCTGTGTCACGAACATGACCGCTTCAGGGTCATCCGCATTCACATGCAGAATCGGCGCCTGGATCATCTTGGCAACGTCGGTACAGTATTCCGTGGATCGCGCATCTTCCTGCTTGCTGGTGGTAAAACCAACCTGGTTGTTGATCACGATATGAATGGTGCCACCAACGCCGAAGCCGCGGGTCTGGGACATCTGGAAGGTTTCCATCACCACGCCCTGGCCGGCAAATGCTGCGTCGCCGTGCATGATAATCGGAACGACCTTGGTGCCCTCATTGTCGTTACGGCGGGTTTGACGAGCCCGGACAGAGCCCTCAACAACCGGAGAAACGATTTCAAGGTGTGACGGGTTAAACGCCATTGCCAGGTGAACTTCGCCACCCGGCGTCATCACGTTGGATGAGAAGCCCTGATGGTACTTCACATCACCGGAGCCAGAATCTGCGAGCTTCTTGCCCTCGAATTCGTCGAAAAGCTCACGCGGATTTTTGCCCAGGGTGTTTACCAGAACGTTGAGGCGGCCACGGTGAGCCATACCCAGGACGATTTCCTTGGCACCATAGGAGCCGGCACGCTGAATCAGCTCGTCAAGACATGGGATCAGACTCTCGCCACCCTCAAGGCCGAACCGCTTTACGCCGGGGTAGCGGGACCCCAGGTACTTCTCGAGGCCTTCGGCGGCCGTCAGGCGCTCAAGGATATGCTTACGGGTGTTATCTTCGTATGCCGGGCGTGAACGAACCGGCTCCATGCGCTGCTGGAACCAACGCTTGATGCGAGTATCCACCACGTGCATGTATTCGGCACCGATGCTTTCGCAATAGGTCTGGCGCAGGCCATCGACAATGTCTCCGAGCTTCATGGTCTCGGAGCCAAGGTTCAGGGAGCCGGTCTGGAATTCGAGATCCCTGTCAGAGTCGGATAGCTCATGAAATTCGGGATCGAGGTCTTCGACCCGGGGACGCTGCCATACACCGAGCGGGTCCAGCTTCGCTTCCTGATGACCGCGGAAGCGATAGGCGTTAATCAGCTGGAGAACACGAATCTGCTTTTTGTCCGCATCAGACGTGGCGCTTGCGGGAACGCCGCCGCTGGCAAGAAAGCGCTGATTGCGGGAAATGTGTTCAAACTGTTCGCGGATGGAAGAGTGGACAATGTCACGGCCCTTGTAGCCATCGACACTGGGAAGCTTGTCGAAATAGCTGCGCCACTCTTCGGGAACGGCGTTGGGGTCTGTCAGGTAGGTTTCAAAAAGCTGTTCAACATAGGCGAGATTTCCACCCTGGAGGTGGGAAGTCTGCCATAACTGCTCCATTATGCTTTCGTGCATCTTGAATAGCTCACCTTGGGCTGGTGCGGGGAGCCCGATATGGTCGGCCAGGGGTATTTCTCAGTCAATACGGGTTTTTACGGGATCGACTTTGGCCACCACACCCGACATGGATGTTTTCCATTCCCCGGTGGTTTTTATACTCAGCAAAACAGGGAGAAAACTTTATAAGTTCCCGCCACGGCTTGCGTAGTGTGCACCCGGGTAAGACCTTTGACTATAAGCCTTTGGTTGAAGGCCCCGCAAACTTGCGAGGCCTTCCGGGTACTAACCTGATCAGAACAGTATAGCGTCTGTCGCAAATCCTGCTGCTTAAGTCGCCCTTTGCAGCAGAAGATTCCGAATGTGGCCGATAGCCCTTGTGGGGTTCAGGCCTTTCGGGCAGACACTTACACAGTTCATGATGCCCCTGCAACGGAATACGCTGAACGGGTCATCAAGGTTGGCAAGTCGCTCTTCCTGGGCTGTATCCCGGCTGTCAGCCAGGAAACGGTAGGCCTGAAGCAGGCCGGCAGGACCGATAAACTTGTCAGGGTTCCACCAGAACGACGGGCAGGACGTGGAGCAGCAGGCACAGAGAATACACTCGTACAGGCCGTCCAGCTTCTGGCGGTCTTCCGGAGACTGCAGCCGCTCGATCGCAGGCGCAGGCTTGTCGTTAATCAGGTACGGCATGACCTTTTCGTACTGCTTATAGAAAAGACTCATATCTACAACCAGATCACGAATGACCGGCAGGCCCGGCAGCGGGCGCAGAACCAGCTTATCGCCCTTCACCACCTGGGAAACAGGCGTGATACAGGCCAGCCCGTTCTTGCCGTTCATGTTCATGCCGTCGGAGCCACAAACGCCCTCCCGACAGGAACGGCGATAGGCCATTGAAGGATCCCGCTCCTTGACCAGGTTCAGCACGTCAAGAACCATAAGATCCTTGCCTTCCGGAATTTCGACATCCACGTCCTGCATATAAGGCGCGTTGTCGGTCTCCGGGTTATAACGATAAAGGCTTACTAACATTTTCGGAATCCCCCTTAGTAAGTCCGGACCTTCGGCTCGAACTTGTCCACCGTCTTCGGTGCAAAGTTCACATCACGCTTGCCCACACGCTTTTCCAGCGGGAAGTACATGGAGTGCTTGAGCCAGTTCTCGTCATCACGCTCGGTGAAATCGTTCCTGGCGTGGGCACCACGGCTTTCCTTACGCTCGAACGCGGAAATCGCTGTGGACAGGGCAACCTCATAAAGGTTGTCCAGTTCGAGCGCCTCGATACGAGCAGTGTTAAAGGCGTTGCTGGTATCAGCCAGCTTGGTGTTGCGAACGCGCTCACCAATGGCTTCCAGCTTCTTGAGACCCTCTTCCATGCTCTTGCCGTCACGGAATACACCGAAGTACAGCTGCATACAGTTCTGGAGATCTTTCCGAACTTCCGCAACACTCTCGCCTTCGGAGGCGTTGTTCAGGCGGTCAAGCCGCGCCATCGCGCGTTTGATGTCGTCTTCGCTGGCACCGTCCACTTCAAAGCCGCCACGAAGCTGCTCCTCGATGTGCAGACCCGCTGCGCGACCGAAGACCACCAGATCCAGCAGAGAGTTACCACCCAGACGGTTGGCACCGTGTACCGATACACAGGCTGCTTCACCACAGGCGAACAGCCCGGGGATCGGCTTGTCCTTGCCATTCTCGTCCTGGGTCAGCGCCTGGCCACCAACGTTGGTCGGAATACCGCCCATCATGTAGTGACAGGTCGGAACAACCGGGATCGGCTCTTTCACCGGATCAACGTGTGCAAAGGTGCGGGACAGCTCACAGATGCCCGGCAAACGCAGGTTCAGGGTTTCTTCGCCCAGATGATCAAGCTTCAGCAGCACGTGATCCTTGTCGGGACCACAGCCACGACCTTCCAGGATCTCGATAACCATGGCGCGGGCAACAACGTCCCGGCCTGCCAGGTCTTTCGCGTTCGGCGCATAGCGCTCCATGAAACGCTCGCCCTCGGCGTTGATCAGATAACCACCCTCACCCCGGCAACCTTCGGTCACCAGCGTGCCAGCACCGTAGATGCCGGTCGGATGGAACTGCCACATCTCCATGTCCTGCATCGGGAAACCGGCGCGCAGCGCCATGCCGATACCATCGCCCGTATTGATCAGGGCGTTTGTTGTGGAGGCGTAGATACGACCCGCGCCACCGGTAGCCAGAACGGTTGCCTTGGACTTGATGTAAGCAACTTCGCCGGTCTCGACTTCGATGGCGACCACACCAACGACTTCGTCCTTGCTGTTCTTGACGAGATCAACCGCGTACCACTCGTTCAGGAACGTTGTGCCGCCCTTGATGTTGGCCTGATACAGGGTATGCAGAAGCGCGTGACCGGTACGGTCGGCAGCTGCACAGGTACGAGCTGCCTGAGTCGGGTTATCCGGGCCCTTGGACTGGCCACCGAAAGGACGCTGATAGATACGACCCTGCTCGGTACGGGAGAAAGGAAGACCCATGTGCTCAAGCTCGAACACCGCCTGAGGGCCTACAGAACACATGTACTCGACGGCATCCTGGTCGGCAATGTAGTCCGAGCCTTTTACCGTGTCATACATGTGCCAGCGCCAGTCGTCGTTCGGATCAGCACTGGCAATAGCACAGGTAATACCGCCCTGCGCAGAGACCGTATGAGACCGCGTGGGGAAAACCTTGGTGATACACGCGGTATTGACGCCGGATTCGGTCAGCTGAAGCGCGGCACGCATGCCGGACCCGCCACCACCGATAACAATCGCGTCAAAAGACATGGTCTTGATATTAGCCATCGATTAAAGCCCCCAAAGAATCTGAATGCCCCAAACCACATATACGAACATGGTCAGCCCACAAGCTGCCTGCACGATAAACCTGGGACCCATGGCCTTGATGTAGTCCGTGGTCACTGTCCAGAGCCCTACCCAGGCGTGAGCGCCAATTGACAGCAATGCCATCAGGGTAAAGATGCGAAACCAGGTCTGGTCAAACAACGCGTTCCAGGTGTCGTAGTTAACATCGGTCGTCAACATATAACCGAGCAGGAAAATTGTATACAAAGCAAGTACGTAGGCAGTTACCCTCTGGATCAGCCAGTCGAAGACACCACTGCGACCCAGGTTCGTGACGCTATTTACCATACCCAGACTCCTGCCAGAACGATGAGAATGACGGAAACCACAACCGTGATCTTCGAGGCGAGGCGGCCGCTCTCGAGCTCTTCACCAATGCCCACATCCATGAACAGGTGCTTGATACCCGCAACCAGGTGGTACAACAGAGCAGACAAGATGCCCCAGATAATCAGCTTGGCAAGGAAGCTGTCCAGCAGTTCATTGACGCGACTGAAGCCCTCTTCCCCGGACAGGGAAAGCTGAAGTCCGTAAAGCATGAACGCAACACCAACAAAAATGATGATGCCGCTGATACGGTGCAATATGGACGTAATGGCTGGCAGCGGAAAATGAAACTTGCCGAGATCGAGATTTACTGGTCGTTTGCTATTCACAGCGCTCTCACACTCTCTCTTGGTTCCGCGGGACCGGAAAACCGGATGCGGATGGTTGGTATGTAAGGATCGGCGTGCAGATACGAAACCGGCACACGATTGGCTCAGAAGGGAGGAAACCTCACCGGCAACCCGCTATTTACAGGCAGCGGGAAAAGGTTTATCCCCGATTCCGGGCTAGGGATTATAAGGAGTACCCTAACCAATTACAAACGTGCAACGTCGCTCAGGCCGCGTATTTCAGGGGGTTAAGCCAGCTATAAGGAGGATTGACAAATCCTTTTCCTGCCCGAATCCGTTGTCATTCGGGATATCCCTGATTTACAGCCAATGTCAAATTATGGGTTTTCCCGACTCTTCCATTGACAAAAAAAGCCAACGCCCTATATTTTGCCGCCAGTTTTGCGATAATACGCGCCTTCTAGCGCATCTATAACTGTAGATAAAGCTGTCAAAGCTGATAAATAGGAGAGCACCATGACCGACAGGAAAGCCACGCTCTCGGTGGGGGACAAGTCCATTGAGCTACCGGTTTATTCAGGCACCGTCGGCCCTGACGTTATCGACGTACGAGGCCTAGTCCAGGAAGGCGTTTTCACATACGATCCCGGATTCGTATCCACAGCAGCCTGCGAATCGGCCATTACCTACATCGACGGAGCAAACGGCGTTCTCCTGCACCGCGGCTACCCGATTGAGCAACTGGCCGAACATTCTGACTACCTTGAAGTCTGCTACCTCCTCCTTCACGGCGAACTCCCGAGCGCCGAGGAAAACCAGAAGTTCCACGACACCATCAAAAACCACACCATGCTCCACGACCAGATGCGGAACTTCTTCCAGGGTTTCCGTCGTGATGCACACCCGATGGCGATCATGTGTGGTGTAGTCGGCGCTCTGTCCGCCTTCTACCACGGCGAGATGGACGTTGCCAGCCAGGAGCAGCGGGAAATTACCGCGCATCGCCTGATTGCAAAGATGCCGACCATTGCCGCCTGGTGTTACAAGTACGCCATTGGCCAACCTTTCATTTATCCGCGTAACGACCTCTCGTACTCCGAGAACTTCCTGCAGATGATGTTTGGCGTTCCTTGCGAGGAGTACAAGCCGAACCCGATCCTGGCCAAGGCCATGGACAAGATTTTCATCCTGCACGCGGATCATGAACAGAACGCCTCAACGTCTACGGTGCGCCTGGCCGGCTCTACCGGCGCCAACCCCTACGCCTGCATTGCCTCCGGCATCGCGGCTCTGTGGGGACCCGCTCACGGCGGCGCCAACGAAGCGGTTCTGGACATGCTGGCCGAGATCGGCGATGAATCCAACATCGAGAAATTCATTGCCAAGGCCAAGGACAAAGACGATCCGTTCCGCCTGATGGGCTTCGGCCACCGGGTATACAAGAACTTCGACCCGCGCGCCAAAGTAATGGCTGAAACTGCCCACGAAGTGCTGACCGAGCTGGGCCTGGAAAACGACCCGCTGCTGAAGATCGCCCAGCGTCTCGAGAAGATCGCGCTGGAAGACGAATACTTCGTCAAGCGCAAGCTCTACCCCAACGTGGATTTCTATTCCGGCCTGATCCTCAAGGCAATCGGAATCCCGACGTCGATGTTCACCGTTATCTTCGCTCTGTCGCGTACCATTGGCTGGTTCTCGCACTGGAACGAAATGGTAAGCGGCGACTATCGCATCGGCCGTCCGCGTCAGCTCTACACCGGCTCGGATTCCCGGGATTATCCGGCCAAATAAGTCTGACTTGCCGGGTAAAACACGTAAAGGCCGCTGATTCAGCGGCCTTTTTTATTGCGTGCTGCCCTGCCCTTATGTGCTAAGTTAACCCGATAAAAACATAAGAGGAGAAAGCGATGACTAAAGCAGCATTTATCGGCCTGGGCGTCATGGGTTACCCGATGGCCGGCCACCTGGCGAAGGCGGGGCTCGACGTCAGGGTCTGGAACCGGACCAATGCCAAAGCCGAGCAGTGGGCAAGCGAATACTCGGGAACCAGCTGCACCACCATTGCTGAGGCCGTGAGGGGCGCGGATATTGTTTTGACCTGTGTTGGGGCCGATACCGATCTTATGGCCGTTTACGAGGGTGATGAAGGTATTCTCGCCAATGCCTCTGAAGGCGCTGTGCTGGTCGATCACACTACGGCTTCTGCCGGCATTGCCGAGTATCTCGCTGAAGCTGCCAGCAAAAACAACATGGGATTTGTAGACGCGCCTGTATCCGGCGGCCAGCAAGGCGCTGAAAACGGCAAACTGACCATCATGTGCGGCGGCTCGGAACAGGACTATGCGAAAGCCGAGCCGGTTATGGAGCACTATGCGCGGGCACTCAATCGAATGGGCCCGGCTGGCAGTGGCCAGAAAACCAAGATGGTGAACCAGATCGCGATTGCCGGTCTCGTCCAGGGGCTTTCAGAGGCCCTGCACTTTGCCGAGCAGGCTGAACTGGATGTGGCGAAAGTGGTGGACGTGATTTCAAAAGGCGCAGCCCAATCCTGGCAAATGGAAAACCGCTCGGGAACCATGATTGCAGGAGAGTTCGAACACGGTTTCGCCGTTGACTGGATGCGCAAGGACCTCGGGATTTGCCTTGAGGAGGCGAGAAAAGTGAATGCGTCTCTGCCGGTGACCGCACTGGTCGATCAATTCTATGCGGATGTCCAGTCGATGGGCGGTAAACGATGGGACACCTCATCTCTCATACAGAGACTGAGGAAATTCCGCTAAGGTATTGAATCCGGGGTCGTTTGACGGCAATCAGCCCACGACCCCGGAAACCAGCAGACGTTACTTTTTCTTGTCCTGTGGTTGCCACTTACCGTTCACATACCACGCGGACCAGCCCGTCGCCTTGCCATCCTTTTCAGACATGACGTACTGCTCCTTGCTCTTACGGCTGTAGCGAATCACCGTCGGATTACCCTCGGGGTCACGCTCGGGCGCATCCATCAGGTAATCGTACTTCGGATCAATCTCCTTGCGGTGCGGTTTAATCTCCATCACCAGCGGTGGCCGCGTTTCCCGGTTTTTCGGGAATTTGCTGGCAGCCAGGAATAAACCGGACGCACCGTCCCTGAGAACGTAAGTATCATCGACTTTCTGACATTGGAGCTCGGGCATTGGCACCGGGTCCATTTTGGGCGGAGCGGGCTCGCCATTTTTCAGCAACTTGCGGGTATTCTTGCACTCGGCATTGGTGCATCCGAAATACTTGCCAAAACGCCCGGTTTTAAGCTGCATCTCGGAGCCACACTTATCGCACTCAAGAGTCGGCCCATCGTAGCCCTTGATGCGGAAGGTGCCCTTTTCCACCTCGTAGCCAGAGCAATCCGGATTGTTACCGCAAACATGCAGCTTGCGGGTTTCGTCCACCAGGTAGCTGTCCATGGCGGTGCCACACTTGGGGCAGCGACGTTTCTTGCGCAGCAGACGGGTTTCGCCCTCACCCTCGACGTCATCGTCGGCGCTGACAACCTCATCACCGGATACGAGGTTAATGGTAGTCTTGCAACGCTCTTTCGGTGGCAAGGAATAGCCAGAGCAACCCAGGAAAACACCAGTGCTGGCAACCCGGATCTGCATGTTCCGGCCACAGCTCGGGCATGGAATGTCCGTTTCAGTCGGCGTGTTGGCCCTCATGCCGCCGTCTTCACCACTCTCGGCTTTTTCCAGCTGCTGCCGGAACCGACCGTAAAAGTCATTCAGGACTTTCTTCCACTCGACATCGCCCTCGGCAATCTCGTCGAGCTCATCTTCCATCCTCGCGGTGAAATCGAAGTCCATCAGGTTCGGAAAAGATTCCGACAGGCGCTCGGTAACGATCTCGCCCATCTTCTCGGCGTAGAACCGACGGTTCTGCAGCCTCACATATCCGCGATCCTGAATCGTGGAAATAATCGATGCGTAGGTCGACGGACGGCCAATGCCCTGCTTTTCGAGCTCTTTGACCAGGCTGGCCTCGGTGTACCTGGGCGCCGGCTTGGTAAAGTGCTGCGTAGGATCCAGTTTCTTGAGATCCAGCACTTCATCCACCTTAATGTCAGGCAGAGCAATGTCTTCATCTTTCTTCGCGGCCTGGGGCGCCGCCTTCAGGAAGCCATCGAATTTGATGATCCGCCCCCGGGTACGGAGTTCATAATCGCCGTTGGCCACCACGATGGACGTACTCAGGAATTCGGCGTCGGACATCTGACAGGCAATAAACTGACGCCATATGAGGTCGTAGAGCTTCTCGGCATCCTTCTCAAGGCCACTGATATCCGCCGGACGACGGCTGACTTCGGTTGGGCGAATGGCCTCGTGCGCCTCCTGGGCGCCCTCTTTGCTGCCGTAGACACGGGGCTTTTCGGGCCGGTATTTGTCGCCGAACTGCTTTTCGATGTACGCACGGCAACTGTTGATCGCATCCTGACTCAGATTGGTCGAGTCCGTACGCATGTAGGTAATGAAACCGGCCTCATAAAGACGCTGGGCCAGCATCATCGTCTTCTTGACGCTGAACCCTATCCGGTTACTGGCAGCCTGCTGCAGCGTAGACGTAATAAACGGCGCGGACGGCCGCGAACGGGTCGGCTTGTCTTCCCGCTTGGCAACCTTGAACGTACCCGCCTTCAGCCGGCTGACGTGGTCACTGCTCTGCTGCTCATTGACCGGACGATAGGGCTTGTCCTCGTGGCGAGTCACCTCGAAACGAACCGGTTGATCGGCCTTGGCAGACGCCAGATCGGCGTGCAACTGCCAGAACTCCTCCGGAACGAACTTCCGAATTTCACGTTCACGCTCGACTATCAGCCGCACCGCAACGGATTGAACACGGCCGGCGGAGAGGCCGCGGGCAAGTTTGGCCCAAAGCAGGGGCGACACCATATAGCCAACAACCCGGTCGAGGAAGCGACGGGCCTGCTGTGCGTTAACCCGGTTATTGTCGAGAGTGCCTGGATCCTTGAACGCTTCCTGAATCGCACGCTTGGTGATTTCGTTGAACACCACGCGCCGGTACTTTTCAGGTTCGCCACCAATGGTCTGCTGAAGGTGCCAGGCGATGGCCTCCCCTTCGCGGTCCAAATCCGTTGCCAGATAGATATGGTCTGCTGATTTGGCCAAACGCTTGAGTTCGCTGACCACCTTCTCTTTGCCGGGAAGGATCTCGTAACGGGCACTCCAATCCTGGTCCGGGTCGACACCCATCCGGGCAACCAGCTGCTCGCGGGACTTGCGCTTTTTATGAACCGCCTTCTCTTCAGGGCTCATCTTCCGGGTGATAGCAGCCTGCTTGGCACGCTCTTTGGGATCGGACTGGGATCCGCTGCCACTGACGGGAAGATCACGAATGTGCCCGACGCTCGATTTGACGATGAAGTCAGAGCCCAGGTACTTGTTGATGGTCTTCGCTTTCGCTGGTGACTCGACAATTACGAGACTTTTACCCATATCGGAGTTCTGTATCCTTGGCGATAAATCGGTCAATAAATCAGCAAACCGTAAACTCGCTGTAAAATCAGTCGGCTAGAAAACACAAATACGCCGCTATTTTGTATAGGCTCACTGTTTTACAGGGTCAAGAATAGCAAGACAACCCATTCTTTGGTTTCAATCCTGCTTTTTTTCACATTCGGGAACCCTGTTGGGCCCGCCTGCTGAAACAGAAAGGCCCGGCATTTGCCGGGCCTTCTGAAACCGCGAAATGCAATCCGGTTACTGGATTACAGACGCTCCCAGACCGTTGCAATGCCCTGGCCCAGACCGATACACATGGTGGAAACACCAAGCTTACCGCCTTTGGCCTGCATCACATTCAGCAGGGTTGTGGAGATACGTGCACCAGAGCAGCCCAGCGGATGGCCCAGGGCAATCGCGCCGCCGTTCAGGTTCACTTTCTCTTCCATAACGCCCAGCAGCTTCAGGTCCTTGAGGACAGGCAGAGACTGGCCGGCAAAGGCTTCGTTCAGCTCCCAGAAGTCGATATCTTCAACTTTCAGGCCTGCACGCTTGAGCGCCTTCTTGGTGGCAGGCACCGGGCCATACCCCATGATCGCGGGATCACAGCCAGCAACGGCCATGCTGCGAATCCTGGCGATCGGCTTCAGCCCCAGGGCTTCAGCCCGCTCGGCGGACATCAGCACCATCGCGGCTGCACCGTCGGTCAGCTGGGAGGAAGTGCCGGCAGTGACGGTACCGTTTTTCGGATCGAACGCCGGTTTCAGCTGGCTCAGCGACTCGGCAGTGGTCTCGGGACGAATGGTCTCGTCTTCCTCGATCAGCACCTTGAAGCCGTTCTCGTCGTGACCTTCAATGGGCACGATTTCGTTCTTGAAACGACCTTCTACGGTCGCTTCATGGGCCAGACGGTGGGACCGAGCGCCGAACTCGTCCTGCTGCTCACGGGTAATCCCGTGCATCTTGGCCAGCATTTCCGCGGTCAGGCCCATCATGTTGGACGCTTTTGCGGAGTACTTGGACGCAGCCGGGTTGTGGTCGAAGCCTTCGGTCATGGGTACGTGCCCCATGTGCTCAACACCACCCACGAAGAACACATCACCGTTGCCGGTCATGATGGCCTGGGCTGCAGTGTGAATCGCGCTCATGGCAGAGCCACACAGGCGGTTCACGGTCTGAGCGGCAGACTCGTGGGGAATGCGGGTCAGCAGGGAAATCTGACGCGCCACGTTGAAGCCCTGCTCCTTGGTCTGGTTTACACAGCCCC
>OJCB01000028.1_pt1 | contig 74721 bp, 76 predicted proteins | sample 1591501 | NCBI WGS metagenome assembly OJCB01 (sample SAMN05416813, study PRJEB24817) | seawater metagenome | isolation source: Sea water | place: Canada:Atlantic | collected 2013-07 | reverse complement strand
AACTGCCAATGCAGTAACATTTTTAGCAAGTGATTCTGCAAGTTATATTACTGGAGTTAATTTGCCAGTAGATGGTGGAAGAACAAAAAGTTTGTAAATTAGACAAAATCTTGCGTTAGGGATAGAAGCGGCATCCTTTTTATGTTTATGGATATGTGTTTTATTATCAGTTAGTTTGAAGTCAAATAAACAATAAAATGAATCGAAAATATAAAAAGATATAGCGGAAAGCCCGACCTTTAGGGAACGCACAAAAACTATTAATATGAGCAATTTAGTACAGCCTTTAAATTTTCAAAAATGGATTAACGAACATAGACACCTGTTAAAACCGCCAGTTGGAAACAAATGTGTTTGGGATAATGGAGACTATATTGTGATGGTTGTTGGTGGTCCAAATTCAAGAAAAGATTATCATTATAATGAAACTCCAGAATTTTTTTACCAAGTTGAAGGAGATATGGTGTTAAAAATCATAGATAATGGAAAACAAGTTGATGTGGCTATTAATGAGGGAGATATTTACTTATTGCCAGCAAAAGTGCCTCATTCTCCTCAAAGGAAAGAGAATACTGTTGGCTTAGTCATAGAATATCCAAGAGCTGAAGGAATGATGGATGCCTTAGAATGGTATTGTGAGCAATGTAATTCTCAGCTATATAGAGAAGCGTTTGCACTTGATAATATTGAGACAGACATGCCAAAAATATTCGATGCCTATTATACAGATCATAAAAAATGTACCTGCTCTACTTGTGGAACAAAAATGGAAGCTCCAAAAAAAATAACATCATGAAGCGCAAATTAAGAATTAATGGGCATTCTCATTTGCTTCCATACCCAGAACAAATTCCTAGCTTTATGAAAGAAAAGGAAATTTTTTGGGTAGATGATGAACGGAAGCATATGCTACAAAAAGGATGGAGAAGACCTGTTACAGATTCTAGTTTCTTTTTAGATGAGAAATTATTGTGGATGGAAAAAAACAGCTTAGATCATGCAGTAGTATTAAACCTTTCTCAGTTATATGGCAACGGATTGCGATTAGAAGAGATGAAAAAAGCATTGCGTTTTCAAAATGATTTTAATGCCAAAGTACAGCAAGATTATCCATCTAAATTTACCTGTGGTTTTGTGGTGCATCCTGGTTTTATTCAAGGAGCATTATGGGAGATAGAGCGTTGTGTAGAGGAATTAGGATTAAAAGTTCTGTGTTTGCCAACACACTTTATGGATTCTATAGGGCAGTGGCGTTGTGTTTTTGATAAAGAAAACGATCCAATTTTTGAATTGGCAGACAAGTATAAGTTAGCTATTGAAATTCATCCATATGACGGCGATAAAATGATAAAATTAGAAAATACTTCTTGGCGCTTTCATTTAATTTGGATGTTGGCACAATGTGGAGACGCCTATCATTTTTATACCTTGAATGGTATGCAAGAACGTTTTCCGAATATTAGAACCTGTTTTGCTCATGGAGGGCAATTGGCGCAAATGAACTTAGGAAGAAGAATTCAAGGCTTTGATGGAAGACCTGATTTGTTTGAAGGGAAAACACATCCTAGAAAAGCAGTAGGGCACCCAAATATTTATTTTGACACCTTGGTACATGACACAGACTCTCTTAAATTAATGATAGAGAGGCAAGGGTCTAACCAGGTAATTATGGGATTAGATGATCCGTATCCTTTGGGGGAAATGGAAAGTGATGCACAGTCATCATATCCAGGAAAGCTATTAGATTTAGCCATGGAACGAGCAATTATTAATGAACAACAATACCATGAAATATGGGAAGATAATACCTTAAGATGGTTGTTTGGAAATGATAAAAAAGCAAAACAAGAATTGATTGATAAGATTTTATCGTAAAGGATATTGCTGATAGAAGTTAAAAAAGTGATTTTTACTTTTAATTCTTGACGTAGATATATTCCTGTGACAAATAACTAAGGTTTAATAAGGAGTTAATTAACTGATAATAAATTACTTATTCGGTTCTTATTTTAAAAACGCTGCTTTTGTTTAACGTAAATGATACTTCCTTAAACTTAGGTGGTCCAAATCGTCCTTTTTTTTCATTAGAAAAACCGTAAGGCTCTTTAGGAATTCCCAAAAAATTGGTGTCTAATTCTTTGTTTTTATTTAAATCATGAAAAAATGTAAAAGCATACACCCCTTTTTTTAAAGTACTAAAAACAATTTTAGCTTTATTATCTCTTATAAATATTTCAGCACTTTTGTAGATTTCTTTCATATAGCTTTCTTCAGAATCATATAAAGCTAAGAGGATACTTCCCTTGTTGTATTTAGTGGTAGATATTTCTAGGGTTAGCGTTATGGTTTCATTTTCTTGAGCAGTTATTGTTGAGAAGGCCCCTAAGATTACTATGAAGGAGATAAAGATTGTTTTCATTTTTTATATTCGATATGTCAAATATCTCATGTTTTTTTTAATTTTTACGATAAAAACCCCCCAAATATTAGGATTGAATCTTCATTTTTAGATGTTCTTTTAATTATGTCATCTTTTAAAGATGTAATCAAGCCTTTTTCATATGTAGCTTAATTTGCTGCAAGGTCATATCTGAATTTATTAGCTCTGAAATTATTTTAATCCTTAACTTTTCTATAGATTGATTAAAATATAACGCCCATTTCTCTTCTTTATATAGTTTTTTGATTTGTTTTTCTCTTTCTTGGGCGGCATTTAATGTAAATAAAAAAGCTGTTTCTTTGGCTTGTTTAGCCTTAATGGTTACTTTTTTTGTTTCAAAATTTACTAAAATATAAAAGATTTTTTCAGTTTCATTTAACGGATAAAAATCTTCCCATTTGGCAAAACCCAAAACTGTTTGCTGATTTTTATATGTTGCATTAGGAATCAATTTCCACCTACAGGTAGCAACTCTTCCCCAATGATTCGATTTCCTATAAACACCTTCTTTTGTGAAATGGTAAAGGCTATTGTGCTTGCTTTTAAAGTGAGTTTTTTCTGGAAGTATAACATCTTCAATTTGTCTAAATTGGCAGTAGGTATATTTAAAAAACGTATTCTTGTGATAAGCAACCAATCGATTTTGATTTAAAAATAAAAACGCAACCAAATTAATGATTGCGTTTTTTTAATTTGAATTTTAACTATTTATTTAACTTCTTCGAAATCTATCCTTCGACTACGCTCAGGATAAACTACTTAACTTCTTCGAAATCTACATCTTCTACATTATCACCTTCTGCTGCAGCTTCTGGCTGACCTTGGTCTGCTCCAGGATTTGCTCCAGCTTCTTGTTCTGCTTTGTACATTTCTTCAGAGGCAACTTTCCAAGCTTCATTAATCTTTTCCATTGCAGCATCAATTTGCGTCAAGTCTTTAGATTCATGTGCAGCTTTTAATTCTACTAAAGCAGCTTCAATTGGACCTTTTTTATCATCAGATAACTTTTCGCCAAATTCTTTCAATTGCTTTTCTGTTTGGAAAATCATTCCATCTGCAGCATTTATTTTTTCAGCGGTTTCTTTTGCAACTTTATCAGAATCTGCGTTTGCTTCTGCTTCTTGTTTCATTTTCTCAATATCTTCTTCTGATAAACCTGAAGAAGCTTCAATTCTAATTTCGTGAGACTTGTTTGTTCCTTTGTCTAAGGCTGAAACTTTAATAATACCATTCGCATCAATATCAAAAGTTACTTCAACTTGAGGTACTCCTCTTTGAGCTGGAGGTAATCCATCTAAATGAAATCTACCAATGGTGTTGTTATCTGCAGCCATTGCTCTTTCACCTTGTAATACGTGAATCTCAACAGATGGTTGGTTGTCTACAGCTGTAGAAAATACTTGTGATTTTTTTGTTGGAATGGTTGTATTTGCATCAATTAATTTAGTAAATACGTTCCCCATTGTTTCAATACCTAATGATAACGGGGTTACATCTAATAATAAAACGTCTTTTACCTCACCAGTTAAAACACCACCTTGAATTGCTGCTCCTAAAGAAACTACTTCATCAGGATTTACACCTTTACTTGGAGATTTTCCAAAGAACTTCTCTACAGCTTCTTGAATTGCAGGGATTCTTGTTGATCCTCCTACTAAAATAATTTCATCAATATCTGAGGTAGATAAATCAGCATTTTTTAATGCAGTTTGACAAGGTTTGATGGTTCTTTTTACTAAATCATCAATTAATTGCTCAAATTTAGCTTTAGATAAGGTTCTTACCAAGTGTTTTGGGCCACTTGCGGTAGCTGTTACATAAGGTAAGTTAATTTCTGTAGAAGAAGTGCTAGATAATTCTATTTTAGCCTTCTCAGCAGCTTCTTTTAAGCGTTGTAGTGCCATTGGATCTTTTCTCAAATCCATGTTTTCTTCTGCTTTAAATTCTTCAGCTAGCCAGTTAATGATTTTTTCATCAACATCATCACCACCTAAATGAGTATCTCCGTCTGTTGCTAATACTTCAAAAACTCCATCTCCTAATTCAAGGATAGAAACATCATGTGTACCACCACCAAAATCAAATACTACTATTTTTTTATCATCATTAGATTTATCTAAACCATAAGCCAACGCAGCAGCTGTAGGTTCGTTTATGATCCTGCTTACTTTTAAACCAGCAATTTCTCCAGCCTCTTTAGTAGCTTGTCTTTGTGCATCATTAAAATATGCAGGAACAGTTACAACAGCTTCAGAAACATCATGTCCTAAATAATCTTCTGCAGTTTTTTTCATTTTCTGTAAAACCATGGCAGAAATTTCCTGCGGAGTATACAAACGACCATCAATGTCTACACGTGGAGTATCATTATCTCCTTTTACTACTTTATAAGGTACTCTTGTTGCTTCTTTGGTAGATTCAGAGAATTTATTACCCATAAAACGCTTAATAGAATACACTGTCTTTGTTGGGTTTGTAACTGCTTGACGTTTTGCTGGATCTCCAACTTTACGCTCTCCGCCTTCTACAAAAGCAACAATAGAAGGAGTGGTTCTTTTTCCTTCTGAATTAGGAATTACAACAGGTTCGTTTCCTTCCATAACTGAAACGCATGAGTTGGTTGTTCCTAAATCGATTCCTATAATTTTACTCATAATTGTTATTTATATAATTTATATTTTTCTTTAATTTTAACTTGAAATCTATAGACAATTTGTATGCCAACAGTTTTTCACTTAAAGTTTGTCATATTTTTTTGTGTTCTTATACTTTTTTGATGACATATTGACAGAAATAACATGTTTAAAGCCATTTATCTGCTATTATTAAAAGTAGTTTTTAGTTATATTTGAATCTTGAACAAATAAAAAAAAATTGAAAGAAATGAGCAAGTTTGATGAAAAAATTAGTTTTTACAAAGAAAATATGGATTCTATGGGGTTGCCATACGAAGATGAATTATTTGATAAAATCACAAGAGGGTTAGGTCCTTCAATCTTTAAAAGAGATGCAGCATCTGTATCTACCTCCGATGAAAAAGAAGTTTTTACGGTAAAGCATAATTTCTTAATACATAAATTAGGCCTCGAAGATGGAGAGTATCTGGATAATGCCATTACTAAAGTAGGTGTTTTGATGGGGAAAACAAACAGGGTAAAGTATAGAGCAATTTTTTATTATCTACTTGTGAAGGAGCTAGGTCAAGAGTCCAAAATTTTAAGCTAAAGGTTTATCTATTTTAGTATTCTTTGAAAGAAGATTGTGAGGGATGTATTTCTGGAAGAATTTTTTACTAAAAAACATTTCTCACACAAATCCTGTATTCTATATTTTGAAAATATAATTTTCATTTTTCTCTATTTAATTATCTTAAACTTTAAAACAACAACAAATAACTTCTAAAAGATCATAAATTTTTAAAAAAAAAGTAATATTGTAAATTACTTGTTCTTAATAAGTTATCAACATGGTTTTTTGTTTTTTTTTAAAATAGAAATATATGCCTTAGCTACTAAAAATGTTAATAAATTAACATCTTAATATGAATTAATAACCATTTTTATATAATTGATAATTTTATTGTTAAAAAGTTAATTTATTGTTAATTAATTAATTAATTGTATTATTGAAGTATTAACCAATAAATATTTATTAAAAATGGAAAAATTTTTAAACAAATTACTTGACTTACCTCAGGTAGTCAATTCAAAATTACCAGGAAACACGTTTAATTCTTGGGTTCAAGATTCAGAGGGTAATATCCCAGCTTGGGTGGGTAAATTTTACACAGTTTCAGCCCTTGTAGTATTGTTAACATCACTAGTTGTGATTCTTTCACCTATTTGGTCTGGTGGAATGGGAGAGAAAATGGATATTTTAGCAAATGTTCTATCTATGCTTATATGGGTGTATGCTGCATTTCCTATTTCTCAGGTTATTAGATCTGCTGGAGATAGCTTAGCTGCTTCCAAAAGTGGAACTATTGATTTTATTTTTAAAGATTTAGCACTTGCAAATATTAAAGTACTAGGACATGTTGCTGCTATTGTTGCTTTGTTTGGCGCATTTGCAATGACATTATCATGGGCTACATCATTAAATGTTTCGGGAGATTTTGCTACAGGTTGGATTGAAAATATAAATTATGCATATGCCCTGCCGATGGCTGCTACAGCAGAATTAGCGAATCTTTTAAATCTTTCTTTTATAGGAGATATTTTAGCTAAAGATTGGACAAATTGGGATCCAACGATGGCTTCAGGTAGTGCTTGGAGTTGGGATGGTTTAATGTCTGTGGCTTGGGAGTATGTAGGAGTAGCTGTGGTTTTAGCTAAATTATATGTAGTTTTAGCTATCTACAAGTTTTTCTATAGTATTATTACAAGTTTTGTTAATTTTATTAAGAATCCTTATTTACCATTTAGATCTAAATAAGAAATTTAAATTTTAATGCCAATTTTTTCAATTAACCTGATTGAATTAAATAAAAAACCCAAGTAGTTATCTAAACTACTTGGGTTTTTATTAACTAACCGAGAGATATTAGTCTTTGCTTACAGCTAACGTGTAAACAACTAAACCAAATCCTATTTTGTTAATTGCATCTCCAATGTTATAAATAACCTCCATAGAAGGAAGTACATTTTCAATACCGTTGTACCATCCATCAGTACCAGCCATATATCCTAAAGGATAAATTGCCCATCCAACAAGAAGGAACCAACATAAAGTTTTGTGAGCTTTTAATACGTTTCCACCAGCTGCAACAGCTAATTTCTTTAGACTTCCTAACCAAACTTCATATGCTATGTAGAAGTAAGCTAGACCAGAAAGTAATCCCCACATAGAAGCGTTTAATAAACCTCCGTCCCATCCTGACTCACCAAAGAAACCAGTGACTAACATGATGGTTGAAAATCCAATTAATTTCCACATGTGTGATTTGGTTGCACCAGCTACTCTAAGTATCAAGTAAAATTCTACACACATTAGAGGTACCGTTAAAATCCAATCTACATATCTAAATACTGTTGTAGAGTCTCCAGCAGCATGAGCATCTCTCATGTACATGTAGTGAACTGCGGCAATAAATGTAATTAATCCTGAAACTAAAAGAGATGTTCTCCATTTAGCGTCAACACTGTTCATTGATAGGAAGAAAAACACAGATGCAGCCATCATAGCCATAGCTCCAAGCCAGAATGTAAATCCTGTGCCATCCGTTGGGACGGCCATTGCAATTAAGTTTAAATAATTCATAAAAAAAATGATTTGTTAGTAATTAGTTTTGTTTAAGGTTTTTAAATATAACCCGAACGAAAATACAAAAAAAATATTAACTTTGAAAAAAAAACTATCTTTTGAAAGTACATTATCAAGATTTTATGATTTTTTTTACATTTTTACTATTTTGGATAAGTATTCAATTTGGTCAAATTATAGAGGATTCTATCGCATATGTTATAGTGCTTTCTATTGGAATTATTCATGGTTCAAATGATTTTACAATCTTAAAAAAACAGCAAAAAAACACTACTAGTTTTTTAAAATCTACGGCGTTTTATTTATTTCTTATCATTTTATGTATTGTGAGCTACTTAATACACCCTTTTATTTCTTTTTTATTTTTTATCATATTAAGTTCTTATCATTTTGGAGAACAGCATTTAGAAGACAAAATTAGTGGATCTAAGGTTCTTAAATCTATACTTTATACTGCCTATGGGATGCTTATTTTTTCTCTAATTTTTATAGAGAATCTTAAAGATGTTGAGGTTGTTATGCGCAATTTAACAGGTAAAATTATCCCAAATAGTTGGATTGAAACTATGTTAGTTACTTCTTCTTTGCTATTAATAACTCTAATTACTTATCTTTTTACAAGAAAAATAAAACCAAATATTCAAATTGTTAGAGAATTTTTTTACATCCTTTTATTGTATTTAGTTTTTAAAACAAGCTCTCTCATTTTTGGCTTTGCCATTTATTTTGTGTTGTGGCATAGTATTCCATCTATTTTAGATCAAACAAAATTTTTATCAGGAGGGTATACTTTTAAAACAATGTTGGAATACCTCAAAACAGCTTTTGTTTATTGGTTGATAAGTATTACTGGTTTGGTTGTGGCCTATTATTACTTAAGTGAAAGTCTCTTTAACTCTATTATATTTATTGTTTTATTTGCTGTAACAGCACCTCATGTTTGGGTGATGAATAGAATGAAACAATAAATATTATCTGGTAAACACTAATTCTGTTTCTGTTGATAAAGATTCGGTGAAAGCATAGTTATCGGTAGTAAACCCTTTTAATTCTTCTAGTGTATTAACATTATTTTCAATGATATATCTTACCATCAATCCTCGTGCTCTTTTGGCATAAGTCATTACAATTTTATAATCTCCATTTTTTAATTCTTTAAAAATTGGAGTAATCATTGAAGCTTTTAATACTTTTTTTGGAACTGCTTTGAAGTATTCTGAGCTAGCTAGATTTATAAGTAAACTACCATCTTTCATTTCATTATTTAATGCATCAGCTAAATTAGAATCCCAAAATTTATAAAGATTATCAGCTTTGCCAACGCTTATTCTTGTTCCCATCTCCAGACGATAGGGTTGAATTAAATCTAAAGGCTTTAATAGCCCATAAAGTCCAGATAAAATTCGAAGACGGTCTTGTAAAAGCGGTATTTTTTCTTCAGCTAGTGATGCAATATCAATCCCTCTAAAAACCTCTCCTGTAAAAGCATATATAGCTTGTTTAGAATTTTCTAAAGAAAAAGGTTGATGCCAACTCTGATTTCTATCGTAATTTAAATCGGCTAAGGCAGGAGATATCTTCATTAAATCACCCAACTTTTTTTTTGATAAATTCTTTAGTTTTTTGTTGAGTAGTGAAGATTCTTTTAAAAATGAAGGCTGCGTGAAAACATTAGTTTTTGCATTGCTTTCAAAATCTAGAGATTTTGCTGGAGAAATAATAATTTTCATTGATTAAATGTATTTACACGTAAAAATAAAGATACTAAAAGAATTTGTCAAGTTTTGAGAGGTCAAAATTTTAATCAGTAGAATTTTAATTCCTAAGTTTACAACTAAAAATTACTCCTTAGAATTGAGGGTATATGTTTTCCATTTTTCTAAACAATCGGTAATATCTTGAGGTATATCACAATCAAACTGCATCATTTCTTTTGTGATTGGGTGTCTAAAGCCAAGTGTTTTTGCATGTAAAGCCTGTCTTGGCAATACTTTAAAACAATTTTCTACAAATTGCTTGTATTTAGTAAAGGTGGTTCCTTTTAAAATGTCGTTTCCGCCATATCGTTCATCGTTAAATAAGGTATGACCAATGTATTTAAAATGTGCTCTAATTTGATGAGTTCTCCCTGTTTCTAATTTACATTCCACAAGTGTTACATAAGTAAAACGCTCTACTACTTTATAATGAGTAACTGCATGTTTACCATAGTCGCCTTCGCGAAAAACATCCATTTGCAGACGGTTTTTAAAACTACGACCAATATTTCCTTCAATGGTTCCCTTATCATCTTCCATATTTCCCCAAACCAATGCAAGATATTTACGATTGGTTGTTCTGTCGAAAAATTGTTTTGACAAATGCGCCATGGCAAATTCTGTTTTTGCAACAACTAGTAAACCACTGGTATCTTTATCTATTCTGTGAACCAGGCCTGGGCGTTCATTACTATTTGTAGGTAAATTTTCTACATGATGAATTAGCCCATTTACTAGGGTGCCAGAATAATTTCCATGCCCAGGATGAACTACCATGCCAGCAGGTTTATTGACTACCATTAAGGTGTCGTCTTCGTATACGATATCTATGGGAATATCTTCGGCAACTAATAAATTTTCATGTGGCGGATGCGCTAGTACAATTCTAACAACATCTTTGGGTTTTACTTTATGATTAGACTTAACGGCAACATCATTTACTAAAATATTACCTGCTTTTGCGGCTTGTTGTAATTTATTCCTAGTGGCGTTTTCAATAAAGTTCATTAAAAACTTATCTACTCGGAGCGGAACTTGGCCATCGGTAGCAATAACTCTGTGATGTTCATATAATTCATCATTTTCTAATTCTGGAGTGAAATCTTCTGTCATAATTTATCGTCGCTTTCCATCACCTAATATAAGATCAATGATTGCATTTTTTGCAAGCTTTGCGCCTGGCCTTAATTTTTTTCCGTCAGATTTTAATCCACGAACAACATCTTTACCAATATCTGGAACATATGATAACTCACCAATTTTAAATCCAATAGATTGTAATTGAGTTATGGCTTGGCGTTTTGAGCGTCCATTTAAATCAGGAATAGTAATATCTCTGTATTTTGAAGGATTTAAAGTAAGATAAATTTTACGTTTTTCTTTTACAAAACTTCCAGATTCAGGAGTTTGTTCAATCACAGATCTTTTTGGATATTTAGGGTTATAACTTGCAGAATCTATAACTAAAAAATCTAAATTCAATTCTTTTAATGTTGTTTCAACCTTAGATAAAGACATTTTATTTAAGTCTGGAACTTGTATTTTTTGATCGTGATTGGTTGTGTAACCCAGCCACCATTTTAACCCTATTATTAATATTGAAACGCTTACAATAGCTATTCCAATTTGGATAAATAAGGCTTTACTTTTTAAAAATCTAAAGAAACTCATTTTTTTCTTTTTTTAGATAAGACAAATGTAGTGTAAAAATAGAATTAATCGAATTGACAATTCTTTTATCTATCAACGAAATTTTAACTAAGTTTGTGTGTAAACCAATAGATAAATGCAAAAAAATATTGCCATTGTCATGGGAGGGTATTCTTCCGAAGCAGAAATTTCTTTAAAAAGCGGTGAGGTAGTCTTTAATTCGCTAGATACTAGCAAGTATGCCTTGTATAAAGTTTATATTTTAAAAAAGAAATGGGTTGTTATACACAACAAAAAAGAATATCAGATTATTAAGGATGATTTTTCCGTAATTATAGACGAAGAACAAATACAATTTGATTGTGTCTTTAATGCAATCCACGGAGATCCGGGAGAAAACGGAGTGCTTATTGCTTATTTTGATTTGATAGGAATGAATCATACTTCGGCACCATTTTATCAAATGGCTCTTGCTTTTAATAAAAGAGATACTTTAAGTGTTGTAAAAGAATACGGGATACCAACAGCTACCTCTTTTTATATGCATCAAAGAGATGAAATAGTTACGGATATAATTATTAAAAAAGTTGGTTTACCATGTTTTGTGAAGCCAAATAGAGCAGGTTCTAGCTTTGGGATTTCTAAAGTATATAAAGAACAAAATTTAAAGGCAGCCATAGAAAAAGCATGTCAAGAAGATGAAGAGATTTTGATTGAATCTTTTTTAGATGGTACAGAGGTTTCCGTTGGTGTTATTGAATATCAAGGAAAGTTAACCGTTTTGCCAATTACAGAAATTGTTTCTGAAAATGATTTCTTTGATTATGAAGCTAAATATGAAGGAAAGTCTCAAGAAATTACTCCAGCAAGAATATCAGCAGCTGAAAAAGAGAAAGTAGTTAGCTTGGCAACAAAAGTGTATCAAGTTTTAAATATGAAAGGATTTTCACGCTCTGAATTTATAATTGTTGATGGAGCGCCTTATTTTTTAGAAATAAATACAGTACCCGGATTGACAAAGGAAAGCTTATTGCCCCAACAAGCAAAACAAGCCTCCATTTGTCTTACAGATTTATTTGATAATGCCATTCAAATGGCACTAAATTAAACCATATGAAAAAAGCAGTTTTTCCAGGGTCCTTTGATCCAATTACACTGGGGCACGAAGATGTTATTACACGAGCAATTCCTTTATTTGATGAAATCATTATAGCTATTGGAATTAATTCTAATAAGAAATATATGTTTTCTTTAGAGCAAAGAATTAAATTTATTGAAGAATGCTTTCAAGAATATGACAATGTAAAAGTTGTCGCATATGAAGGCTTAACTGTAGATTTTTGTAAAACACATGCTATAGAATATATTATAAGAGGTCTACGAAATCCAGCAGATTTTGAATTTGAAAAAGCCATTGCACATACCAACAGAGATTTGGCTCCCATAGAAACTATATTTTTATTAACTGCAGCAAAAACTTCTTATATGTCATCATCTATTGTAAGAGAGGTTCTAATTAATGGAGGCGATGTTTCTTCTCTGGTACCTAGTTCTGTTCCTTCTAAAATAGAGTCTTAAAAAATGAAAAAATTAGGGATTCTTTTATTAGCTCTTACTTGTTTAACATGTCAACAAAAGAACAGCAACAATACCTTTATCACTCAATTTGAAAAATCTGGAGGAACAGAAACATCAGAATACATAGATGTTATTAGTTATTACAAAGAGCTTTCTAATTCTTATCCAGAAATTTCCTTTTTTGAGATGGGTGAAACAGATGCTGGTTTACCATTACATATTGTAGTTTTTAATACTGATGGTAAAACACAATTAAATAGTATTAAGAACTCCACTAAAAACAGCGTATTAATCAATAATGGTATTCATCCTGGAGAATCTGATGGAATAGATGCATCTATGTTATTACTTAGAGATATTGTACAGAATGATTCTTTGAAAAAAAGGTATCAAAACACACTCATTGTGGTCATTCCAATATACAATATTGGTGGTTCACTAAACCGTAATTCTCATTCGAGGGCTAACCAAAATGGACCAAAAGAATACGGGTTTCGTGGAAATACCAGAAACTACGATTTAAATAGAGATTTTGTAAAGCAAGACACTAAAAATGCAGCTGCTTTTGCAGAAATTTTCCATACTATAGAACCAGATGTATTTATAGATAATCATGTTAGTAATGGAGCAGATTACCAATATGCGATTTCTCATTTATTTACTCAGCACAATAAATTAGGTGGTGATTTGGGGAGGTTTATAGAAACACAAATGAGACCTGCTTTAGAAAGTTCTATGATGCAAAAAAAGATACCAATAACCCCTTATGTAAATGTTTGGGGCGGTACTCCAAAAGAAGGATGGTCACAATTTTATGACTCTCCTAGATATTCTACAGGATACACAACCTTGTTTAATACTTTAGGAATGATGGTTGAAACACATATGTTAAAGCCTTATAAAATTCGTGTAGAGCAAACCTATGAGTTACTATTATCTATGTTAGATTTTACTGAAGAACGTTCTATAGATATAAAAATAGTTCGTAAAAATGCGATTGATGAAATTTTAAAAAAGAAGATCTATCCAATTACATTTGAAATTGATCCAAAAAAAGATCCTTCTGTAATTCAATTTAGAGGTTATGAAGGAGAAATGATAGCAAGTAAAGTAACTAACGGAAAACGTTTGTTATATGATGCTTCAAAACCATATTTAGAGCCTGTAGATTATTTCAATGAATACAGACCAACAAAAGAAATTACTATTCCAAAAGCGTATATTTTAAAACAAGGATGGCATCGTGTAGTAGCGCGTTTAAAAAACAATCAGATTTTTTATACTCAGTTTAAAAAAGACACCACTTTAGTTGTTGAAACACTTCATATAGATGATTATAAAACAAGAACAAGTGCATACGAGGGGCATTATTTACATTATAATACATCAGTAAAAATTGATTCGAATGCTGTTCATTTTTCAAAAGGAGATCTATATATACCCGTTCATCAGAAAGGAGCAAGATATATAATGGAAACCTTAGAACCAGAAGCTACTGATTCTTTTTTTAATTGGAACTTTTTTGATAGTGTTTTACAGCAAAAAGAAGGCTATTCTGGTTATGTTTTTGAAGATGTTGCCGAACAAATTTTAAAAGAAAATACCACTATTAAAGACGCCTTTGAAGCTAAGATGGTTACAGATAAAGATTTTGAGAAAAACCCAAGAGCTCAGTTAAACTTTATTTACAAAAGAAGTTTACATTACGAAAAAGCACACTTATTACTACCTATTTATAAAGCCTATGAATAGGCAAAACAAGTTTTTATAAAGCATTATTTTCACTAACTTGTTCATCTAATAAAACCTACCATGCAAACACTTACAATAAACGGACAAGACTATCAAGTTAATGCTCCAGAAAGCATGCCTTTATTATGGGCAATAAGAGATTTAATAGGGCTTACAGGAACCAAGTTTGGTTGTGGGGTTGCACAATGTGGAGCCTGTTCTATTATGATAGATGGAACAGTTGTTCGTTCATGTAGCACCATGGTTAGCCAAGGGGTTGGTAAAAATATTACAACCATTGAAGGCACTTCAGATAGTCTTATAGCTTTACGACAAGCCTGGCGAGACAATAGCGTACCACAATGTGGTTATTGTCAATCTGGTCAGTTAATTTCTGCAGCTGAATTATTAGACACCAATGAAAACCCAACAGATGATGATATAGACAATGCTATGAGTGGAAATATTTGTAGATGCGGAACCTATGTTAGAATTAAAAAGGCAATAAAAGAAGCAGTTGAACTTAAAAAACAAGTCTAATGGAAAAGATAGAAATGAAACGTAGAGATTTTGTAAAAATAGTTGGTTTAGCAACTGGAGGTCTACTTCTTGGATGTAATGTTTCTACAGATAAAGTAGTTGTGAATACTTTAGAGAATGGAATTTCTTTTGTTCCAAATCTTTTTATTCAATTGCAGAAAGATGGTACAGTAACAATTGTTGTTGCGCGTTCAGAAATGGGACAAGGCATAAGAACTTCTATGGCTTCAGCTATTGCTGAAGATTTAGAGGCAGATTGGAAATATGTTACCGTGCAACAAGCAACAGGTGATGCAAAATTTGGAAATCAAAATACAGACGGATCTAGAAGTATTAGAACACTGTTAAAACCCATGCGAAAAATGGGAGCAATGGCTCGTTCTATCTTAGAACAAGCAGCTGCTAAAAAATGGAATATAGCCGCTTCAGATTGTAAAGCAGAAAATCATTTTGTAGTAAATAATACAACAGGAGAAAAAGTATTTTTTGGAGATTTGGTAGAAGAAGCAAAAACAATTGCTATTCCTTCTGATGAAAACATCACATTAAAAGACAAAAAGGATTTTAAATATATAGGGAAAAAAGTAGTGCGTGGAATAGATATGGAAGATTTCCTTCATGGAAAAGCCAACTACGGATTAGACGCTCGATTACCAAACATGAAATTTGCATCGATAGCTCGAAGCCCCGTTACTTTTGGTTCTGTAAAAAGTTTTGACACCTCTGAAGCAACTGAAATTACTGGAGTAGAACAGGTGGTTCAATTAGATAGATTAATACCTCCGGCAGGACAGTTTTTTGGTATGTTGGGTGGTGTAGCTGTCATTGCAAACAATACATGGTCTGCTTTTCAAGGAAAAAATAATTTGAATGTTGAGTGGGAGTCTGGTTCAAATAAATCGTATGATACAGAGAAGTTTAAAGAAAAATTAATCAGCAGAATTCACAATAAAGCAAAAGTAGTCCCACCTTTTAAAGGTAGTGTAGAGAGGGCTTTTAACAATGCAGATAAAGTAATTGAAGCAACCTATACAATGCCTCATTTAGCACACGCACCTATGGAAGTGCCAAATGCTTTGGCATGGGTTCGTGACGGGAAATGTGATGTTTGGGCGCCAGTTCAAGATCCACAAACAGTACGAGCTGAAATTGCTCATTTCTTTGGGTTTGCATTAGAGGATATTACCATTAATGTAATGATGTTAGGAGGTGCCTTTGGGCGAAAATCAAAATCAGATTTTGTAGTGGAGGCTGTTGCATTGTCTCAAAAAATAAAAGCACCTGTACAAGTAGTTTGGACTCGTGAAGATGATATTCAACATAGTTTTTACCATGCTCAAAATGCCCAATATTTAAAAGGATCATTAGATGAAAAGGGGAAAGTAACAGGGTGGTTGCACCGCGTCGCATTTCCGTCTATCACCTCTAGTTTTAAGCCAATGTCTAATTATATAGCTGGTTTTGAGTTAGGAATGGGGTTTACCAATAATCCATACGAAATAGAAAATGTACAAATAGAAAATGCCAAAGCAGCATCTCATTTACGAATTGGGTGGTTGCGTTCGGTTTCTAATATTATTAGTGGATTTGGAGTCAATTCTTTTGTAGATGAATTAGCAATCGCTTCAGGAAAAGACGCTATAGAGTTCCGATTAGATTTGTTAGGGAAAGATAAAGTTTCAACGGCAGCATCTCCTCATCCATTCAATGTAGCACGATTGAAAAATGTTTTGATAGAAGCAAAAAAGTTATCAAATTGGGGAAGAAAATTACCAGAGGGTCATGGTATGGGCGTTGCCATTCATTATAGTTTCTATAGTTATGTAGCAACTGTAGTGGAGGTTTCTGTAAAAAGTGAAAAAGTGAAAGTAGAAAATATCTATTCTGTATTAGATTGTGGAATGTATGTCAATAGAGATGCTGTAATCAACCAAATGGAAGGCGCAGCAATTTTTGGAATGTCTCTCACTATGTTTGGAAAAATATCTACCAAAAATGGTGCTGTAGAACAAAGTAATTTTCACGATTATCAAATGACACGAATGATAGATGCGCCAAATATCTATGTTCACTTAGTTGATAATGAAGAAGATCCAACAGGAGTTGGAGAGCCCGGAGTACCTCCAGTTTCAGCTGCTATTACCAATGCTATTTTTAATGCTTCAGGAAAACGAGTAAGATCTTTACCGTTGTCTGATCATGGAATGGTTTAGTAATTTAAGACTTAAGAAAACCTTCTACAAAAAGCTTATTTGTTAAAACTTATATTCAGAAAGTGACTTTGGAAATTTTTCTGGATTTGCCACCAAATGATACCGAGGATCATCAATATCTTCTTCAATTATTTGATGAAAAATAGGGCTTGCTTTGTATAATAATATCTTACAATCTGCACTCAGATGTTTTAGCGTGATTTTTTTTCCAGCAGCTTGGTATTTTTCAACGAGTACGAAAATTGCTTCCAAAGCAGAATGATCAGAGACTCTAGATTCTACAAAATCAATTTCTACTGAGTCTGGATCATTTTTTACATCAAATTTATCATTAAAAGCAGTAATGCTTCCAAAGAACAATGGCCCCCATATTTCATATACTTTTGTTCCGTCTTCTCTAATGCGTTTTCTAGCTCTAATACGTCTTGCATTTTCCCAAGAGAAAACCAAGGCACTTACAATTACTCCTGCAATAACAGCAATTGCTAGATCAAAAACAACAGTCAGCCCAGAAACTAAAATCAAAACAATGAGATCTGAAACAGGAATCTTGTTCATAATCCTAAAACTAGACCAAGCAAAGGTGCCAATAACAACCATAAACATTACTCCTACTAATGCGGCAATTGGAACTTGTTCTATATAGGAAGAAGCAAATAATATAAAGATTAATAACATTACTGCAGCGGTAATTCCAGACAAACGTCCTCTACCACCGCCTTTAATATTGATGATGGATTGCCCAATCATAGCACAACCACCCATTCCTCCGAAGAAGCCTGTAACAATATTTGCACCACCCTGTGCGATACACTCACGATTAGAATTTCCGCGTGTTTCTGTTAAATCATCTACTAAATTAAGAGTCATCAAAGATTCTATTAATCCAATAGCAGCAAGTATCCCTGCGTACGGAAGAATAAATAAGAAAGTCTCTAAATTCATTGGAATTTTAGAAAAGGTATCTAATACTGGTACTGGAAGCCCACCTTTTAAACCGTCTCCACCACCATCACTTATAAAAGATCCAACAGTTGCAACATCTAGATTAGAAAAGATCACAATACCGGCTACCACCAAAATAGCAATTAATGCTTCAGGTAATTTTTTTGTTGCTTTTATTTTTGGCAATCCCCACATAATCAACATCGTTAGCCCAACTAGACCAATCATCATATAAAGGTTCTGACCTTCTAGCCAAACTTTTTCACCACCAACGGTAGTTTTAAACATGCCAAGTTGAGATAAGAAAATAACAATAGCCAATCCGTTTACAAAGCCCATCATTACTGGGTGTGGAATTAAACGAACAAATTTCCCGAGTTTTAAAACCCCAGCCAATACCTGAATAATACCCATTAAAATTACTGTAAGAAAAAGATAGTACAAACCTAAATTTTCACTTGCTTCTCCCATGGCATTTCCTTCGCTCACCAAACTCACCATTACAACAGCCAATGCACCTGTTGCTCCAGAAATCATACCAGGTCTTCCACCAAAAACAGCAGTAATTAAGCCTACCATAAATGCTGCGTACAAACCAACAAGAGGATCTACACCAGCAACAAATGCAAAAGCTACTGCTTCTGGAACCAGTGCTAAAGCTACTGTGATTCCCGAAAGAATATCATTTTGTGCGTTTTTTACTCTTTTTCTAACGAATGCATTCATGTTTGTTGGGTTTTTTTAGAAGTCGGCAAAGATAATAGAATAAATGAAACACTCATAGAGTGCCATATGAAATTACAGTATTGAAAGAACTAATAATTAGAATGTTACTTTTGATAATACGCTTTAAAAACCAAATGAATATTTCCGTAGCTATTGTCTAATGCTCTTTCAGATTCTTCTTTGTTTTTAAATATTGCAATGGTAATTCCTTCCTCTAGTTGAGGTATTAAAACTTCTTTGGTTGTCGTTTCCATTTGAAACCAATGAGTTTCTTTTAATCTATTTTGATTGTTTTGAAAGAAAATATGGTAAGTAGTAATTAAAAAATCACCTAAATTAAGTTTAGAAATGCCACATTCTTCTTTAACTTCTCTTAGAGCTGCCTCTTTAATTTGTTCTCCTTTTTCAATTCTTCCTTTTGGGAGATCCCATTTGCCTCCTCTAAAAATAAATAAAAATTCTAGTTGTTTATTAATAACTAATCCTCCAGAGGCGCTAATTACTTTAAAATGACTTTTAAAATCTCTCCAAGCTTCTTGAAGATCAGTACACAGCAATATGATACCTTTGGTGCTTCCTTCTGTTAACTTATGAATGATTTCTGAAATTATGGTATTTTTGTAGTTTAGTAGATCAAAATCACTTTCTGCAAACAAAGAATCTGTTAAAATAATAGGTCTTTCATTCATAAAAACTTTATACATTTGCCTATATGATTTTACACAAAGATACAGCAAAAAAAACAGCAGAAGTTTTACTTAAAGTGAAAGCTATAAAGCTAAGCCCATCAGAACCATTCACATGGGCTTCGGGTTGGAAATCTCCAATCTATTGCGATAATAGAGTCACATTATCTTACCCTCCTGTTCGTGTGTTTTTAAAGGAAGAAATTGCAAAAATAGTAGAGTTACAATACGGCAAGCCAGATGTAATTGCAGGAGTGGCAACAGGAGCCATTGCTATTGGTGTTTTAGTAGCTCAAGAATTAGGTGTTCCGTTCATTTATGTAAGACCAGAGCCAAAAAGCCATGGTCGTAAAAATCAAATAGAAGGTCATCTAGAAAGCGGCCAAAATGTAGTAGTAATTGAAGATTTAATAAGCACAGGGAAAAGCAGTTTAAATGCTGTAAAAGCTTTAAAAGAGTCTGGAGCTGTGGTAAAAGGAATGGTAGCTATTTTCTCTTATGGATTTGATATTGCTTCAGATAATTTTAAAAACAGCAATGTAGCTTTAACTACTTTGAGTAATTATTCTCATTTGTTAGAACAAGCCATGGATAGCAAATATATTACTGAAAAAGAATTAGAAACACTGTCTGAATGGAGAAAAGATCCAGAAAATTGGAAACCATAACAATATGAACATAGAAGGGAAAAAAGTAGTAGTTGCCAAATCAGCAAAAGAAGCTTATGAATTTTTTATGACGCTAGAAAATTTTGAATTACTTATGCCGTCTAGTACTCAAAAATTTGAAGTAGATGGGGATTCATTTTTATTTGCATTAAAAGGAATGCCAGAAATAAGACTTGTTTTAGGTAACAGTGTTGAATATTCTAAAGTAAGTTTAGGAGCTGCTAGTAGTAAATTAGCGTTTACATTAGAAGCTAACATTTTGCCTATTTCTGATAATTCTAGTGATGTTCAATTACAATTTGAAGGAGATTTTAATCCAATGATGGCAATGATGGTTAAAAAACCATTAACCAGTTTTATAGATACTCTTACAGAGAATATTGCTAAACTTTAGCAAATGAAATTTCTTTAAGTCCATATTTAACAATCGTATCGTCTTCTAGTTGTATTTGTAAGTTTCCAATAGACGAAACTCCTGAAATGATACCCATAAAAAGTAGTTTTGTCTTTTTATCTATAAAAGCAGTTGGAATTCCTCTTTTGTATAAAGCTTCATGATACTCCTTATGGGTTTGACTAAATTTCCCTGATTCAATAGATGAAATTCTATATTTAATTTTTTCTACTATTGCATTCATTAGTGGCTCAAGGTCTATTTCTTTTTTTAAAATATTTTTTAAAGAGCTAGCGTTAAAAAGTTTTTTAGGAAATTTTTCCTGATTTACATTTAACCCAATTCCAATAATAGTATTTTTAATTTCTAGATGTGAAAACGTAGTTTCAATTAGAATTCCACAGATTTTTTTTTCAGCTGACATAATGTCGTTTGGCCACTTAATGCTTAATTTTGGTACATTATATGTTAAAAGAGTATCATAGATAGCCAGTGAAACAGCAAAGTTTAGATACGCTTGGTGTTTTATTTGAAGCTTAGTTAAAGGGGTGAATATGCTGAATGTTAGGTTTTTATACGGTTCAGATATCCAAGAGTTATTCATTTGTCCTCGTCCAGAAGTTTGAGTGTTTGCAACAGCAATAGTAACCTCATCAAGCGAAGAATTTTGAGCCAATTCTTTTAAAAAAGAATTGGTAGAGTTGGTGGCATTAATTTTGATTAATCTCAAGTGTTAAAGAAAGTGTAAACTAATTAAATACTACGCAATATACTCGCAAAAAAATAATAACTTTGTTTTAAATATAAAAAAATTAATGGTAAAAAAACCAGTTAGTACAGATGAACTAATATCTGTAATCATAAAGGGTATAGATGATGTAAAGGGAGATGACATTCAATTGTTAGACTTAAGAGAAATAGAAAACACTGTATGCGATTATTTTATTATTTGTTCAGGAAATTCTAATACTCAAGTAAATGCAATAACTGGATCTATTCAAAAATTAGTTAGCAAAGAGTTAAAAGACAAACCCTGGCATATAGAAGGTCAAAATAATTCAGAATGGATTTTGATGGATTATGTTAATGTAGTAGTACATGTTTTCCAAAAGCAAATAAGAGAATTCTATGATATAGAAAGCCTCTGGGGAGATGCAAATATAACTGAAATCAATCCTGTTTAAAAAAAGATAGATGAGCGAAAAGAATAAAAATTCAACACCAAATGTGCCTAAATTTAAGTTCAATATGTACTGGGTTTATGGAGCAATATTTGTTGTTTTAATAGGAATTAGTTTTATAAATGATGCTTCTTTTTCTACGAAGAAAATCTCTACTAATAAATTTTTTAAAATTTTAGAATCTAATGATGTAAGTAAAATTCTCATCATAAATAAAAATATTGCTGAGGTTTATATCAAAAAAGAAGCTGAAACAAAAGAGAAATACAAACAACAAGCTACATCGCCTCTATTTAGAAAAGGTTCTCCTTTGTTTCAATATGATTTTGGAGATTTACAAAATTTTGAGAACAAATTAAATCAATACAGAGCAACTAAAAATTTAGACTTTGATGTTGATTCAGATTCTAGAGGTAGTTTCTTTGAGTCTATTATTGGATTTCTACCATTCATTTTGCTAATTGCCATTTGGATTTTCTTCATGAGAAGAATGTCTGGAGGGGCCGGAAGCGGTGGAGGTGGTGGCCAGATTTTCAACATTGGAAAATCTAAAGCCAAATTATTTGATAAAGACACAAAAGTAAAAACAACTTTCGAAAATGTAGCTGGTCTAGAAGGAGCAAAAGAGGAAGTACAAGAAATTGTAGATTTTTTAAAAAATCCAGATAAATATACAGCTTTAGGTGGTAAAATACCAAAAGGTGCATTACTAGTTGGACCCCCAGGAACAGGGAAGACACTACTTGCCAAAGCAGTTGCAGGTGAAGCAGAAGTGCCATTTTTCTCATTATCAGGTTCAGATTTTGTAGAAATGTTTGTGGGAGTAGGAGCCTCAAGAGTTCGAGATTTATTTAAACAAGCTGCACAAAAGTCACCTTCAATTATTTTTATTGATGAAATAGATGCCATAGGTAGAGCCCGTGGTAAAAATAGTATGACTGGTGGTAATGATGAGCGCGAAAATACATTAAATCAACTATTAACCGAAATGGACGGTTTTGGTACAGACGTAAATGTTATTGTTTTGGCCGCAACAAATAGAGCAGATGTCTTAGATTCAGCTTTAATGAGAGCTGGACGTTTTGATAGACAAATCTACGTAGATCTTCCAGATATTAAGGAACGAAAAGAAATTTTTGAAGTACATATAAAGCCTTTAAAATTATCAGATGATGTTAAGATAGAATTTTTAGCACAGCAAACACCAGGTTTTTCTGGAGCTGATATTGCAAATATGTGTAATGAAGCAGCTTTAATTGCAGCGAGGGGCAATAAAAAAGCGATACATCATCAAGATTTCCTTGATGCTGTAGATAGAATTGTTGGAGGTTTAGAAAAGAAAAATAAAGTAATTACTCCAAAAGAGAAAAAGACAATAGCATTTCATGAGGCAGGACATGCAACGGTTAGTTGGATGTTAGAACACGCTGCACCATTAGTAAAGGTAACCATAGTTCCTAGAGGCCAAAGCTTAGGTGCTGCCTGGTACTTACCCGCAGAAAGGATGATTGTTCAGACAGAGCAAATGCTAGATGAAATGTGTGCTACTTTAGGTGGTAGGGCAGCTGAGAAAATAATTTTCAATAAAATTTCAACAGGAGCTTTAAGTGATCTTGAAAAAGTTACAAAGCAAGCCAGAGCTATGGTAACTGTGTATGGTTTGAATGAAAAAGTTGGAAATATAACCTACTATGATTCTTCAGGAAATGATGCTTTTGTGAAACCTTACAGCGAAAATACAGCCAAAACTATTGACGAAGAAATTTCTAAAATGATAGAATTGCAATATATAAGAGCTATAGAGATTCTTACCAATAATAAAGAAAAATTAACAGTTTTGGCAGAGCTATTGCTAGAAAAAGAAGTTATTTTCAAAGATGATTTAACAAAGATTTTTGGGAAAAGACCTTTTGATGATGAACTTCCAGAGATAGCAACCGAAGAAACTGCAGAAACTGCAGTTCAAAAAAAAGAGACTAAAGAAGAAGATAAAAAAGAAATAACAGAAGAAAATAAAAATTAATTTTTTAAATGAGTTTTTTAAAAAAATTATTTAAAAGTAAAGAACCCTCCAATGAAAATGTTGCCAAAAAACTAAAGGTTAACTTATCTTTAGACGATGCATTTGTTCATCATTTTATTTCTAAGGGAGGAAAGTTTCTTTATTGCATTTCTGAAAAGGAAATTATAAATAATTTAGATCAAATTATTTCTGAAAACAATTGGGAAATCATTACTTGTTTTGATAAAACTCTTAAAAATTTCCTTAAAAAATCACATGTTAATGTTCAGGAAGAAGTAGATAATAAAAAACCTTTTTTTACTTCCTGTGAACATTTAATATCTGATAATGGAGACATCCTTTTTTCATCCAATCAATTGAGTACTCATAAACTAGCATCTCTAACAAATGATTTTATTGTATTTGCAAAGACAAGTCAATTTGTAAGAGACACTGGAGAGGGCCTAACGGGTATTAAAACCAATTGTAAAGATGGTAGTATACCAACAAACATTAGTGCCATTAAAAAATATAGTTTAAATATAGACGATGATAATTTTTTAAATTACGGTAATAACAACTCCAAAAACTTATATTTGTTGCTTTTAGAAGATTTATAATATGACTAACCTTCTCAAGAGAGCTACTTCTGGATTTATTTATGCAGTACTTTTTATTACTGCAATACTGTATTCAAAAGAATCATATATATTCCTCATTTCTCTTTTCGGTTTTATTTCTATAAGAGAGTTTCTCAATTTGTTGAAGTTTAACAATACTATTATTTATATGTTGTTTATTGGGCTCATCTACTTACCATTTTCTTCATTAGATTCTTCAGTATTAATAGATGTATTATTAGTATTATCATTATCAGGTTCAATTCAGTTATTGGTAAATCTTTTTATCAAAAAAAAGAATTATCCATCAAGCACAATTCAGAAATTAGATATCTCCATTAGATATTTACTGCTTTCCTTTGCTTTTTTAATACTGCTTCCATTTATTAATGGAGGCTATGAAGCATCAGTTATTTTATCATTAATTATTTTTATTTGGGTTAATGATAGCTTTGCATTTTTTGTTGGTAAGAACTTAGGGAAAAGAAAATTATTTGAAAGTGTTTCACCAAAAAAAACAATTGAAGGTTTTTTGGGAGGTGTATTCTTTTCATTAATCACTGCATTTTTAGTATCATATTTCTGCGATTTTCTATCTCTTACCAATTTACTAGTAATTTCATTGATTGCATCTATTATAGGTACTATAGGTGATCTTGTTGAATCTAAATTTAAAAGACAGGCCAATACAAAAGATAGCGGAACCATTATGCCTGGTCATGGTGGTATATTAGATAGGTTAGATAGCTTGTTGTTTGTAGCACCCTTTGTATATTTGTATATTCATTATTTAATTTAAAAAAATGCTAAGTTTTCATAGAGAAGGTTACAAAATCATTGTTTTTACATTTCTAATAGTTCTATTAGGTATTTTTTTATCAGAGAGGCTTATTGAATTATACTGGTTACAAAAGGGGATTCAAATTACTCTGTTGTTTTTTTTAATTATTGTGTTACAATTTTTCAGAAACCCAAAAAGGGTTACAGAAATAAATGACAATCAGATTATTGCTCCCGTTGATGGTAAGGTAGTTGTAGTTGAAGAAGTGGAAGAGCCAGAATATTTTAAAGGAAAAAGGCTTCAAGTTTCTATATTTATGTCACCAATTAATGTTCATGTTACTAGATATGCTTTAAATGGAACGATTAAATATAGTAAGTATCATCCTGGTAAATATTTAGTAGCCTGGCACCCAAAAGCTTCAACTGAAAACGAAAGAACAACTATTGTAGTTGAAAATAAAGTTTTTGGCGAAGTATTATATCGTCAAATTGCAGGAGCATTAGCAAAAAGAATTATAAATTATGCAGAAGTAGGTGAAGAGGTAATTCAAGGATCAGATGCGGGTTTTATAAAGTTTGGTAGTAGAGTAGATTTATTCTTACCACTAAATACAAAATTAACTGTAAAAATTGGAGATAAAGTTAAAGGAGGAGTACAAGTAATAGCAGAAAAGTAATGGCAGTAAATTTAGATTTAAAGTTTACTGAAGCTTATAATAAACTATCTGAATTAGAAGAAGTTTTAGCACCAGATATTATGCTTAAATTATATGCTTTTTACAAACAAGCAGTAATAGGTGATACTTTTTCATATGATGGTGAAGTTGATGTGAGAGATGCTTTTAAATTTAATGCTTGGACTCAGTTAAACGGTATGACCCAAGAAGATGCAAAAAAACAATATATAAAACTTGTAAAAAATATTTTAAAAAACCAACTCAAATAATTCAGATGAAAAATATAATAAACTTAGCGTTCACTTTTTTAATAGTATTTCAATTCACATCTTGTAATTCTGATAAAAAAGAAGTATTAAAAACAACGAAACTAGAAAAGAAATCTACAGCTGCATTTGTGTTAAATGATGCCAATAATTCTGTTGAATGGACTGCATATAAAACTACAGAGAAAGTTCCTGTGAAAGGAAAATTCACAAAAGTAGACGTAATTTCAGGAGGTGAAGGAAATTCTGTTAAAGAAGCAATTAATAATGCAGAGTTTTCAATACCTATTAGTAGTATTTTCACTTCTGACAGCAGTAGAGATTATAAGATTAGAAAATTCTTTTTTGGTGTTATGGAAAACACAAAACTATTATCAGGGAAATTAGTGATAAAGAATGATTCTTTAGGTTATGCAGATATCACCATGAATGGAATTACAGAAAAACTACCTTTTTCTTATTTAATAAAAGATAAAAAATTCTCTATGACTACAAAAATGGATGTATTGAATTGGAATGCTAAATCGTCTTTAGATTCTTTAAATTTGATTTGTAAAGAATTACACAAAGGATTAGATGGTATTAGTAAAACTTGGTCTGAGGTAGCAATTAATATTTCTTCAACTTTTTAAATCACTTCAGAAAAAAATTATTATTATAAAAATCCACCAATTGGTGGATTTTTTTATTTGAATTTAATATAGTCTATTTCAAATTCAAAATCTCCATATTTTTTTTCATTAGTAATAAAACCAATTCTAATGATTTCTTTTAAAGTTTCTTTTTTAAGTTGTTCATTCATGGCTTTACCTATATAGTGCTTTCTTAGATCTGTAAATTTGAGAGTTACAGTTTTCCATTTAGAAGAAGTTCTATCAAGACTTACTTTATAATTAGGCACATACCATCGTCTACTAACAGCAAATGTTAGCGCTAAAGAAATACCAGAAGATCGGTATTTAATTTCAACGTATTCAAAATTAGAGATATCAAACTCAGAAAAAGAACGACGTAAAGATGAAAATCCACCATTATTGTCTAGTGAAACGTTGCCTTTAAACAGCAAACTGTTTTTTGTTAGTTTTTTTCTTCCTCTAGAGAGTCCACCCATAACACCATCGTTAACAACGCTCCAATAAAGCCCTTTTTTTTCTTCTCCAAAGTCTATTTGATAGTTGTTTTGCTGCTGCATTAAAAAAGGAAATAATAGAATTATAAGGTATGTTTTCATCGTAAATTTTTTAAAGCCTTTTCTAAGTTTTCAAACTTAAATTTAAAACCAGCTTGTTTTATTTTATTTGCAGAAATTCTACTTCCATTCAAAATAATTGTAGACATTTCTCCAAAAACAATTTGTAAAATAAGGCTTGGAGCACCTAAAGCTAAAAATGGGTAATTAAATATTTTTGAGATCTTTTTTGAAAAAGAAAGATTAGATATATGTTCAGGTGACACTGCATTAAAAGCTCCTTTAAATTGTTCATCTTCAATTGCTTTTATATATAATTCACACAAATCATCTATATGAATCCATGGCATGTATTGTTTTCCATTTCCTAATGAAGTAATAATTGGAGTTTTCATCTTTTTTAAAGCACCTCCGTCTTTAGATAATACAATACCTGTTCGCAATGCTACTGTTCTAATTTTTATTTCATTAAATTGAAAAATAGAATCTTCCCATAAACTACAAACTTTTCCAAGAAAATCTTTTGCGGGTTTGTCTTTTTCCTCAAAAATAGTTTCTGAAGTAACAGCTCCATAATAGCCAGTTGCAGAGGCAGAGATAAAACTATTTAGAGGAGTTTTTAATCTTTTTACGGTATTGTAAAGTAAATTAGTTGAGGCAACTCTACTAGCTATAATTTCTTTTTTTCTTTTTTCAGACCATCTTTTATCTGCAATTCCAGCTCCTGCAAGATGAATAATATGGTTAAGGCCTTCAAAAGCACTGTCATTTATGTATTGTTCTGATACATTCCATACAAATGTTTTATAGTTGTTTTTTGGATTATTACTTCTACTTAAAATGCGAACTTCATACCCCCTAGATTTTAACAAGAATGATAATCGTCTTCCTATTAAGCCTGAGCCGCCGGTAATCAATACTTTCTCCATCTTGTAAAAATACATAAACCGATATCAAATTTGATATCGGTTTTTTAAAAATTAGTTAAAAACAATCTTATTTAATTTCTTTCATAGTATTGTTAATTAGTGTCTTTAAATGGTTTTTATGTGCTTTTGTTGAGACATTTCCAGTACCGTTAGATACCCAAGTTTTAATGTTCTTTAAATTATAGATCGCCATAGATTGAGAGGTAGGAGAGAACCTATTAGCTGCCTTACCAACAACCATACTAATTAACCGTTTTGTGTAAACAGCTTGTAGATTCTGACGAAATGTATTGATACTCCCATACACATCTGGTTTAAACATAGCATTGTTTAAGTCTGTCATAAAAGAAGATAGCTTGTATTTGTTCCCGTATATTTCAGAATCAGTTAGTCTTTGTAAAGTATTTGGGTGCATTATGTGTGCCAACACTCTAGTTTGATATCCTATAATTTGCGCATGAATTTTTGGATCTTCTGGTCCTCCAAAAAAGTTATATCCTCTTCTTTGCTTAGCAAGATAATTATAAATTTCTTTTGGAGCATTAAAAGCATCAGGAGCAAATATGTATTTTTTTAATGCATTGAAAGCTCTCTTTTGATCTTCAAGACTTACTGGTGTAAAGGGTTGACTTCCTCCCTTTTGTCCATAAGTTGCCCTGTCTACATATACACCTCCTATAAATCTTGAGATAACACCACCTGCAATAGCTGATTGATTATTTAAGGTGTAAAATGCTCTTCTAAGATTCATATATGTTTCACCTTCTTTGGTAAATTTTGACTTTAAATCTTTCATCATTGTATTGACCAACTCAAATCTATTAATGGAGTAGGTGATTTGATCATTCGATAAATCTCCAATCATTACTCTTGGGTCTATAGCTTTTCCGGGAGAGCGCATATCATCAGCATCATTACCAAAAATTAATGCTGGTTCTGTTGACCTCTCTAATAATGAAATTCTTTCTGAGTCTTTTTCAAAAGGAGTATATCCAAATTGAATGGCCCATATATCATAGGGACCAACATTCATGTCATAATATTGTCCTTGTTTGCTTCTGTCATTAGTAAGATTAATTCCAGCATAATCCATCACAGAGCCAGTTAATGCTTTTCCTTCAATAAAACTAGCATCAGCTAGTTGTTCAGGAGAAAATAATTGACTTGCTTTCATGTTGTGATTTAGACCTAAGGTATGCCCAACTTCATGCATTATTAAAGATTTCATTCCTTCTTTTTTCATTCTTTCCATATCCAAACTAGAAGCGTTACTTGCTTCTAAAACAGTACTTCCAAGTTGCATGTTTTCATGCAATATATGTCCTGCAGAACAAAACATAAAGTTGTTTTGTTCTTTAAATTTTTTAATTTTCAATTCCTGAATAGTCTCTAATTTCATATTTGAGGCCGCATCGTCATATAATTTATCTCCAAATACTCTGTTTGTAAAATGAACAAATTCTAACATAATATCAGCTCCTAAAATTTCTCCTGTTCTTGGATTTACAAAACTTGGACCATAGCCACCAAAAGGTGGATTTGGAGAGGAGGTCCAACGTAATACATTGTAACGAACATCACCAGCATCCCAATCAGCATCATCTGGTTGTATTTTTACAACCATAGCATTTTTAAACCCAGCTTTTTCAAAAGCTTCATTCCATGCTAAAACACCTTCTTTAATAGTTTCTCTCCATGCTTCTGGAGTTGTATTTTCAATCCACCAAGTAATTGGAGTTATAGGTTCAGATATAGTAGCACTAGAATCTTTTTTTACCAATTTCCATCGGTGTATCATATCACGATAATTAACTGTCTCTGTAGTTGTCATATCGTTTGTTTGAGTTAAAAAGTAGCCAACTCTAGCGTCATCCATTCTAGCCTCATAATCATCTTCTGGCATCTTCATAAATGTGTGGAATACTTTGATAGAAACACTTCTACCATCTGTTACTGCATCAGAACCACCATTTAATACAGTGGGGTTGCTGTAAACATATTCTGTTTTTACATTTGTATTTTCTGGATAGTTTTTAATCTCATTTATTTTTGATTTTGTTTTATCAAAACGCCCTAAGCTAAATGCAAAAGGAGATTGTCCAGGAAATCTAGGTCCTTTAATTCTCGTAAAAGCTTCAGACAAGAACAAACCGTCTGAGTCTATTAAAAATTCTCCAGTTTTTTTATCATGTGCTAAGACTTTTCCACTTGCAATGGTTGCTATTGAAGTATTTGCTTCTGAGGCTCTAGAAAGTGGGTTGTTTTTATCGAAATAAAAATTTGTATTAGGAGCAGTAAATTCAATTTTATTAAAGTATTTTTTGAGATGAAAAACTGCTGAAGGCCTATATGCCCCTCTGAAACTTCCAGCTTCGGTGACACCATCAGCTATTTGAGCAAAATAAATATAGTCTTTATTAAATTGCTCTTCTTTAACTAATAATTTTGTAGCACCAGTAACAGTATCTTGAAAAATTGTAAATAATCCTTCTATTTTTTTACTGCTTTTAGTTAGGTCAGCAATAGATTTTTCTTTCTTTTTAGGTTTGGGTTTTGGGGCAACAACTTGCGCTGTTTTATTATTCTTTTTTTTGCGTTTTTTTCTTTGTGCATCTGTATCTTGAATTCCAATAACTAAAAGAATTAGGATGAAAGATAAAAGATTACGTAGATGTGTAGAATTAATTATTTTCATAAATATGATTTTATTTTTATAATTTTTGAGGCATAAATTTACTTATTAATTATTTTTTTGATGTTAATAATAGTATAAAATATTCTTTCCTCAGCTCATTCTTTTTTTTTGAATATATAAATTTTGTGAAAGGATTGTTAATCTTTAGAATCAAACTCCATAAAGTCTTATTTTTGTATGAGTATGAAAGAAAAGAAAAAAAAGGGATTTATTTTTAAAACCTTCGAATCTCCTCATTTGACTCCATTTGAAAAATTGTTTGATATTTTTAAAGAAATTATTACGCATACTTCTGGAGATTTTGATGAAGCTATTGATTGGTTACGTCAGTTAGATGTTGAATATAAACTAACAGACGAGAACTATACAATAGATGATTTTATTGAGGACCTGAAGGCAAAAGGATATATTAAAGAAGAAATTGATCCAGATGAAAATGGAGGGAATATTTCTATCACAGCTAAGACAGAAAGAGCCATTCGTCAACAAGCACTAAACCAAATATTTGGAAAAATTAAAAGACGAGGTTCTGGAAATCATAAAAGTAAAGGTCAGGGTTTAGGAGACGAGCATACCGGTGATTTTAGAAACTATCAGTTTGGAGACTCTTTAGACAAAGTTTCTATGACTGAAAGTTTGCGAAACGCACAAATTAACCATGGAATTGGTAGTTTTAATTTAACGGAAGATGATCTTGTAGTTGAAGAAACCATGCACAAGGCTCAAATGAGTACTGTTTTAATGATAGACATTAGTCATTCTATGATTCTATATGGAGAAGATAGAATTACACCAGCAAAAAAGGTAGCCATGGCATTGGCAGAATTAATTACCACCAGATATCCTAAAGACACCTTAGACATCTTAGTTTTTGGAAATGATTCCTGGACTATAGACATTAAGGACTTACCCTATTTAAAGGTTGGCCCTTACCATACAAATACAGTTGCAGGTCTTCAATTAGCAATGGATTTATTGCGAAGAAAAAGAAACACCAACAAACAGATTTTTATGATTACCGATGGAAAACCAAGTTGTCTTAAAATGCCAGACGGCCAGTATTATAAAAACAGTAATGGATTAGATTCTTTTATCACCAATAAATGTTATGCAATGGCTCAACAAGCAAGAAGGTTACACATCCCTATCACAACATTTATGATTGCTCAAGATAATTATTTGATGCAATTTGTAAGAGAATTTACCAAAGCAAATCAAGGAAAAGCATTTTATACAGGAATTAAAGGATTGGGAGAAATGATTTTTGAAGATTACGAAACTAATAGAAAAAAAAGAATTAAAGGTTAATATGAATATAATATCTATACAAACACTAGGAGCATTAAAAGAATCAGGATATCAATCGAAATCTATTAAAGATGAATTGAGAGATAATTTAATAGCTAAAATTAAAAATAAAGAAACAGTATTTACAGGTGTTCATGGCTATGAAAATACGGTAATACCAGAATTAGAAAGAGCTATTTTATCTAGACATAATATTAATTTACTAGGACTGCGCGGACAAGCTAAAACACGTTTAGCCAGGTTGATGGTGAATTTATTAGACGAATATATTCCAGTAGTAGAAGGCTCAGAAATTAATGATGACCCTCTGGCACCAATTTCTCGTTTTGCAATAGAATTGATACAACAAAACCAAGATAAAACACCAATTATCTGGTTACATAGAAGTGATCGTTTTGCAGAAAAATTAGCGACACCAGATGTTACTGTTGCAGATATTATTGGTGATGTAGATCCAATAAAAGCAGCTAATTTAAAGTTGAGTTATGCAGATGATCGAGTGATTCATTATGGAATGATTCCTAGAGCCAATAGATGTATTTTTGTGATTAACGAGTTACCAGATTTACAAGCCAGAATTCAAGTAGCCTTGTTTAATATCTTACAAGAAGGAGACATACAAATTAGAGGTTTTAAATTGAGATTGTCTTTAGATATGCAATTTGTTTTTACTGCTAATCCAGAAGATTATACCAATAGAGGAAGTATTGTAACACCCTTAAAAGATAGAATAGGTTCACAAATTTTAACTCATTATCCTGAAACTATTCAGATTGCAAAAACAATTACCTCGCAAGAAGCAGCGCTAGATACTAGACAATCTTCAACTATTTTTATTCCTGAATTGGCAAAAGATATTCTAGAACAAATTGTATTTGAAGCTCGTAAAAGTGAATTTGTAGATGTAAAAAGTGGTGTTAGTGCTCGATTAAGTATTACTGCTTTTGAGAATTTAGTTAGTACTGCAGAAAGACGTTTATTGCATTCTGGAGATGACAAAACAGGAATAAGGATGAGTGATTTTACTGGAATTATTCCTGCAATAACGGGTAAGATAGAATTGGTGTACGAAGGTGAGCAAGAAGGGGCCTATAATGTTGCATTAACCTTGCTTGGAAACGCTATTAAATCTTTGTATTCAGATTTTTTTCCTAAAATAGAAAAGATTGAAAAACAAGGAGTTGAAACTCCATATGATGAAATTGTCTCATGGTTTTTTAATCATAGTGAGGATTTTGAAATATTAGATGATATTTCAGAAAAAGACTACACATCAATACTTGAAAAAGTAAAGCCATTATCAGAATTTGTGTTAAAATATCAAGTAGCAGTGAATGCTGAAGAACTGTGTTTTTGGCAAGAATTTGTTTTATGGTCTTTGGTCGAACATAAAAAATTAAGTAAATATAGGTATGCTGAAGGCGTTCAGTTCAAAGATCCTTATGGAAGCTTTATAAGCGGGCTTTAATCAATAAAGATTACCTACTTCTTCTTCCCATCCTATTATTTCGCATTTCTACCATTTTTTTACGAATGTTAGAAGTGTACCCTTTTTTTGTGATGTTTTCACCTTTATCTGGAGCTGTAATGGTTACTTTCTCTTTTGGGTTTAAAATAATTTCTGAACATAACAAAGTTGTATTTCCAGCACTTACCTCTAAGATTAGACCCGGTAGTCCCCAGTATTCAGCAGGCCCTTGTGCAACAGGTATTTGAGGAGTGTACCAAGCTTCAATAACTATCATGGGTTCTTCAATCTTTTGAGTTTCATCAGAATTTTGTCTAAGGTCACTCCAAGAAAAATCGAACCAGTTTAATTCAGATTTTGGAACCATTGCAGCAGCTTTATAACAGGTATAATTACCAATTTTTTTAGTTTCTGTGCCTAAACTCCATTCAATGTTTACTAATTTGTCTTTTACTAAAAACCGTTTACCATAAAATTCTTGACTCTGTACTAATTTATTTTCTTTAATATTTTTATGTAAGTCACCTCTGGAGAAATATCCTCCCCATGAATCTGTTGCACCAGAAATTGCATCAATCTTGTCTTCTTCCAAAAAAGTTGATTCTTGCATATTAAAGTTTAAAATATATTTTTTTTCTAATCTATCTTTAAGACGATTTTGTATTTGTTTCTTTTGAGCTTCACTCATTCTAGCTCCCCAATTTCCTAATTCCATTTTTGATTTAGAAAAATAATATGCTTTACCTTGAAATTTTTGAGCGCTCAATTGAGTTGTGAAAATCGAGAAAAAAATAAGAGCAATAATTTTAAAAATAAATGGCTTCATGGTATTATATATTACTTGTTATGTTGAACAAATATATTAAAAGATGAAACAGTTTTCTTTTTTTAGGAAAACATTAACGCCATTTTGCTAAAAAAACAATGTAAATAATTGCTTATCAACAAGTTATATATTTTTTCTCAGGTAATGTGCTGTTGTTTTCATGTAGGGTTTTTTTAAGATATCTTGTTTTAATCTATAATACGATATACTGAAATGCTCTAATAATTAGTGCTGGTTTTTTAATACAATAGTTCCAAAAATAGTTGCATCAATCCAGCCACGATTTTTGTCGTTTCCATCTACAACCACAGAACCAAAAAAGTTTTCTCTAGTTTCACTAGTGTCATTATCACAATAGGCAATAGCAAAACCTATTTTTTTATTTGAATGTAAGCTTAAAGCTATTTGATCTCCTTTAAAAGTGTATGTGTCTGGGAAAAGAGAGATTTTAAATTCCCAAATAGCTGTATTTTCCTTTACAATAGACATCTCAGATTCTATGTGGTTGTTAAAAAGCTTTGGAGTGTCTTTTGAATCTAGATCAACTACATCACCATTTAATCCTATGTGATATGCAAAGGCATTATGATTGAATTGATGATTGCCTCCGCTATTGTCTTCATCAATAAATATCTCTACACAATCTTCATCCCACCATCGTTCTAAAGGATTTTTAATTTTATCTACTAAAAAATCATCTTTTATTTCTGCCATCACATACAAGGCCTCCTTAGACCAAGACAATTTATACCTTCCTGAAAAATCTGTAGAATCTACTGGTTTTCCCATCCATACTTGATCAATTGGTAACCAAGTAGATTCTTTCCAAGTTTTTTCATTGGCTATTCCATCTATTAAAATAGTATCTACCCTTTCAGCTACAAGTATTTCTTGGTGATTGGTTTTATTGCTATTTTCTTTTTTTAATTGTGTTTGATTGTTGTTTTTACAGCCAATCATTGAGAAAATAAAATATGTGAAAAAGAATAATTTTGTGATTTTCACAAGTGTCTATTTTTTTATCAAACCAGAAGGGAATGATACAATACTTTCATGACCGTTTTCTCCAACAGCAGCTATTCCAAAGAAGAAGTTGTCTACTACAATTCCTTCCAAGGTAAACTCGGTACTATTTTCAATATATTTAAAATGGTCCCAAGTAGGTGATGTTGTATCTCTCCAGTATATTTTATATCCTTTTGCATCCTCAACCTTGTCCCATTCAAAAGAAACAGCAGGTCTTACCGCTCCTCCAATTTTAATATTTTTTGGAGCTGGTGGAGCCCAGGCAATGCTGGCTAAATTAATAGCATTTACAGCTGTTAATTTTTTGGCATAGTCAAAATTCACAAATTTTAATTTATCACCATATTCAATTCCATCTTCTTTGCGAATATCTTGATGTTGTTGTGTGTAATTTTCATGCATTTCCATAATTCTAATTCCAGCAAACCCAGCATCATTAAAGGGTCTATGATGCCCTCCACGACCAAACCGATCTAATCTATAGATCATTGTTGGATTCATTTCTGGCATATATGTTTTGGTAGTTTTATGAATAAAACGAGCTAATTGTCTAGAAATACCGTCTACCTCACCACCATAAAAACGTCTTGCTTTTCGTTGCTTCTCTGTTTCTGTAGTAGGTGTTGGTTCAGAAAATATTCTAAAAGTTCTATTGTTTATGACTCCATCTACACCTTCAATATTTCCTATCATGTCATTGTTCATAATACCTATAATCTCCCATCCTTTTTCTTTGGCATATGCTGCTAATCCTCTACCACCAAACAATCCTTGTTCCTCTCCAGATAGACCAACATAAATAATACTATTTTCAAAGGCGTAATTAGATAAAACTCTAGCTGCTTCAATTGTGCCAGCCATTCCGGAAGCATTGTCATTTGCACCAGGAGAATTGGAAGTGTAATCATTTGGGTCAGACACTCTAGAATCTATATCACCACTCATAATGATATATCTATTTGGGTATTTTGTCCCCTTTTGAACGGCAACAACATTTACAATCATGACATCATGAACAATTCTTTTCTTATTTTTCTTCACCAAGTCTTTTTGATAGAAAACATCCAAGCAATTAGAACATTTTTTAGAGATTTTATCAAATTCAGATTTTATCCATCTTCTAGCAGCTCCAATTCCTCTGGTATCTGAAATTGTATCACTTAAAGTATGTCTGGTTCCAAAATTAGCAAGCTTTGTGATATCTTTTTTTATTCTTTCTGTAGAAACATTATTTACAATGTCGTATATTCTTATGTCTGTCTGAGCATTTGTAATACCAGTAAGAAGTATAATTAAAAAGGTGATTTTTTTCATCGTTGATTGTTTATTATTTTTAAAGATACAATTTTGCAAAAGGCAAAAATTAAAGGTGTCTAAAATTATTTAAGTGATTTTTTAAATATCAAGTTTTATTCTCCTACGATAGCAATTTTTGTTCTGTCTGGGCTAATGGTAATTCTAGAAATATTTTGTATTTGAAGACTGTCTTTATTAATAAGTTCTTTCCAAACACTATCTGTTTTTATATTAAATTGTAAAAGTTGATTTTTTTTTGCTTGTAAAACAACATCTTTAGATATCCAGGCAATATCTTCATAATTACCATCTAAATTCGTTATTTTATTTATTGTTAAAGTTGTAATATCTATTGAGAAAATTTCCCATTGAGGCTTTTTCTTACTTATAAAACTTATGCTATTAGTACCTGGAATACAATGTAGTGAGCGTCCAATATTTTTTTCTAGTAGTACATTTGTCTTGTTTTTTAAATCACTTTTTACGAGTTCTAGTGATTTCTCTCCAATTATAGCAGAAAATAATAACTTGTTGCTTGCCCACAGAGGATAGGCAACTTCTAAATTACGAATGATTTCTTTAGAGTTCCCAGTGTTAATATCATATTTGTAAAATCTTTGAAGACCAGTATTATCTAAACGAACAGCGGAAATATCATCTGTACCAGGGATTCGTTGAGGAGAATATTCTCCTCCTTCGGGTGAATAATTTATAAATTCTTTGATGCCTGTATCTATCGTATATTTTACAATATCTGTTTGCCCATTTCTTGAGGAAGCGAATAAAATTGCATAGTTATCATAAAAGTGAGGCTGACTGTCATATCCTTCATTAATTGATATATTCTTTTTATTAGTTAATTCATATCCTGTTTCAGTCTTTTTTAAATCAAATAAAAACACTTCTGTATTTGTTTGTGAAACAATTGTTGATGCAATAAAAAGAATTAGTACTGTTATTTTTTTCATTTAAATTTTTTTAAAATTCTAAATACATAATATAATTAGGATTAGAATGTGTTTTAGAAACGGTGAAATGAGCCTGTCCTACTATTTTAAAGCCTGCTTTTTCGTAAAATTTAATGGCTCTAAAGTTTTCTGTCCAAACTTCTAACCAAATTCCGTTTTGATGATTTGTTTTTGCAAGTTCTGAATTAAAATTCATAAATTTTGCTCCTAAATGTAAGCCATAAAATTCTTTTAATAAATACAAGCGTTCCATTTTGGTGACCTGATTATTAGCAACATGTTTACTTGGAGTATTAAAGATAACTTTAGAAAAACCAGCAACTTTGGTAGTGTGATATAAAAGATAGTATTCAAAAGCAGGATTCGCAATTTCTTTTTTAAAGTTTTCTATACTAAAATTAGCTTTGATGTATGATGTTATATCTTCTTTAGGAGAACTATGACCATGAGCAGGCATAAATGCCTCAACACTTAAGGAAGCTAGTAAATGAATGTCTTTGTCTGTTGCTTTTCTAATAGTAATCATTAATTAATGAATATTCTTTAAGAAATCAAAAATAGAAATTTTATATACCAAATTTCGTAAAGATGCTAAAAAAAATAGCCTCTTTATTTAACAAAGAGGCTATAGTTGTACTAAAAATTTATTGCTTATTTAATTAAGTCATAGCTACGTTTAATAAAGTTAGTTAACTCTTCACCGTGTAATAAGTTTTGAGATAATTTTGCTAAATCAAAAGATTGAGAGATTAAACGATCGCGTTTCTTAGCTGTTTTGGTGTTTAGAATTTCACCGACTAGTTCATGATTTGTATTCACTACTAAATTATACATTTCTGGTAAATTTCCCATTCCCATCATACCGCCTCCACCTGAAGCACTCATTTCTTTCATCCTTCTCATAAATTCTGGAACAGTAATTATAAAAGGAGAAGCCTTAGAATCCATCGCTTCTAATTGAACAGTGTAGGTCTGCTTTGGGACCGCATTTTCAATCATTGGCTTTAATGTTTCCTTTTCTTCATCAGATAATTTAGAAATAATAGTATCGTCTTTCTTTATTAGATTGTCTATGTGATCTGCATCTACTCTAGTAAATTTTACCTTTTCATTAGAAGTTTCTAGTTTCTGCATCAAATGAGAAATAATAGGTGAGTCTAATAATAAAACTTCGTAGCCTTTTTCTTTTGCAGACTCAATATAACTGTGTTGTGCATCTTTATTAGCGGCATACAATACAATTTGGTTTCCATCTTTATCTGTTTGCGCGTCTTTAGTTTTTTCGAGAAACTCATCAAATGTAAAAAAAGAATTATCTACCGTTGGGTACAAAGCAAATTTTTGAGCTTTATCAAAGAATTTATCTTCTGATAACATTCCATATTCAATAATTACTTTGATATCATTCCATTTTGATTCAAAATCTTCACGATTATTTTTGAATAAAGAAGCTAATTTATCACCTACTTTCTTGGTAATATAACCAGAGATCTTTTTCACAGCACCATCTGCCTGCAAGTAAGAACGAGATACATTTAAAGGAATATCTGGTGAATCTATGACACCTTTTAACATTTGTAAAAAGTCTGGTACTATGCCTTCTACGTTGTCAGTTACAAAAACTTGATTTTGATATAATTGAATTTTATCCTTTTGCATATCCATGCTTGGACTTAATTTAGGGAAGAATAAAATTCCTGTTAAATTAAAAGGATAATCAACATTTAAGTGAATGTGAAATAATGATTCTTCAAATTGCATTGGATACAATTCTCTGTAGAAATTAGTATAATCTTCAGTTTCTAGATCTGCTGGTTTTTTTGTCCAGGCTGGATCTGTATTGTTAATGATTTTATCTACCGTTATTTGCTTGTGAGCTTCTGTAGTTTCTTTCCCCTCTTTATCTTTGGTAGTTTTTGGGGTAAATTTAGGATCATTAACTTCTTCTGTTCCAAATTTAATAGGTACTTGGTTAAAACGGTTGTACTTATTTAAAAGTTCAGAAATTTTAGATTCTTCTAAAAACTCAGTAGAATCCTCAGCAATATGTAAAATAATTTCTGTTCCTCTATCTGATTTGTCATGGGCAACCAATGTATATTCTGGAGAGCCATCACAAGACCAATGAGCAGCTGGCTCATCTTTAAAAGATTTAGTGATAATATCTACCTTATCAGCTACCATAAAAGCAGAGTAGAAACCAAGACCAAAATGACCAATTATTCCAGCTTCGTTGTCCTTGTATTTATCTAAAAACTCTTCCGCGCCAGAGAATGCGATTTGGTTGATATATTTTTCTACCTCTTCAGCTGTCATTCCTAAACCTTGATCTTTTATTGTAAGAGATTTCCCTTTTTTATCAATGGTAATTTCAATTTTAGCATCACCTAATTCTGTTTTCGCCTCCCCTATAGAAATAAGGTGTTTTAGTTTAGACGTTGCATCTGTTCCATTAGAAATAAGTTCACGTAAAAATATTTCGTGATCAGAATACAAGAACTTTTTAATTAATGGAAAGATGTTTTCTACCGATACATTAATATTTCCTTTACTCATAATTATATAATTTAATTGATTGTTTTCTTTTTCTTACTAGTCAAAAAAAATACCAAAGATATTATTGTGACAAGATGACAGAGAAAACTATTGCTATTAAAAGTGATATTCTTTTAAATGGGTATTTTTGTTATCTTTATCAATAACTTCAAACAACAAATTAAACTTACTATATGTACAATTCTAAAATTACTGGATTAGGATATTTTGTGCCTGAGAATGTGGTAACAAATGATGACTTGAAACAATGGATGGAAACAAGTGATGAATGGATTCAGGAGAGAACGGGTATTAAAGAACGCAGGTGGATAGATCCAGCAACTGGAGAAACAACGTCTACTATGGCCGTGAAAGCTTCTAAAATAGCTATTGAAAGAGCTGGTTTAACAAAGGATGACATAGATTTTATTGTCTTTGCTACCTTAAGTCCAGATATGTATTTCCCGGGTGGTGGGGTTAGAGTTCAAAATCTGTTAGATATGCCAACTATTGGAGCATTAGATGTTAGAAACCAATGCTCTGGTTTTATTTATTCATTGTCTGTGGCAGACCAGTTTATTAAAACAGGAATGTATAAAAACATTTTAGTAATTGGTGCTGAAAATCATTCGGGAGGTCTAGAGCGCTCTACCAGAGGTAGAAATGTAACTGTTATTTTTGGCGATGGAGCAGGTGCAGCAGTATTGTCTAGAAGTGAAGAAGATGGAAAAGGAATTTTATCATCTCATCTACATTCTGAAGGAAAACATGCCAAAGAACTGGCATTGGAGGGCCCGTCTACAAGTCGCTGGGTTCCTGAGATTATTGCAGATAACAATCCAGACGATGAATCGTATTTTCCTTACATGAACGGACAGTTTGTCTTTAAACATGCTGTTGTAAGGTTTTCTGAAGCAATTGTTGAAGGTTTAGAGGCAAATGGATTGCAAAAAGAAGATATAAATATGCTAATTCCGCATCAGGCAAATTTGAGAATAGCACAATTTATTCAACGCAAATTTCAATTAAAGGATGATCAGGTATATAACAATATTATGAACTATGGCAATACCACTGCAGCTTCCGTAATTATAGCATTAACAGAGGCATGGGAGAAAGGTAAAATTAATGAAGGAGACCTAGTAGTTCTGGCAGCTTTTGGTAGTGGTTTTACTTGGGGAAGTGTTGTGATTCGTTGGTAAGTATAACGCCATACGCTATAAATATAATAAAAGCCGAAGCAATACTTCGGCTTTTATTATATTTATAAATTCCTTATTTAGTCTGTGGTAGAATATTGACCTATTAAGTTTTCAGTAATTGTTTTTACATCACAACCTGTATGTTTAATAGCAATAACTTGTGGATATAACCTAGTATCTGTATCGTAAATTTTTCCTTTTACAACACCAATCGCCTGAAGAAAAACTTGATTGATAGATGAGGTTATTTCTGAGTTAATAGGTATAATGGCTGTAATTTCCTTAGATTCTACACCTAAAATTTCATAACCAACACTTCCTGATATAGAACCTTCAGAAGCTGCTTTGCCTAGAGCTACGAGACTGCTAATGTCTATATTACTTTTTAAGGCATTTATATTTGCTATAATGCGTAAACCAACGCCAATTTTTGCATACCCAACACAATCGTCATCAGAAACACCTTCGACACTTTGAATGATGTACTTATTATAATCTATAATTAGTCTGTATGTTCCTTTGTTTACTGATCTTCCAGAATACAAATATGAAACGGTTTGATCAGCATTAAAACGCTGGATAGTAGTTTCCATAGACTCATTAGGAATAAAGTTTAAAACAGATTGTTTGTCCAAAGACATTTCTAGAGTAGTCTGTGTCTTTATTTCATTATTTGAAGTAGCGCTTATTACTTTAGCCTTTATTTGAATAGGAGCTATTGGAATAAAATCTATGTAGTTTTTTGCTTCTACAGCGTAATTATCTGGTTTGCTTGAAAGAAATTGTGATGAGGCGCTAATAGAAAACACCATCAAAAATATCAAGAAGGTTATTTTATTCATTTAGGAGTTGATTTAAATTTTTCGTTTTTCAAATCTAATAAAAAAACTTGATAAATGTTTAAGTTAAAAGAAATTTAATTCAATTTATGAGAACTATTTATAAAAAAATGTCACCATAAATTTATGCTGCTAATTTTAATAATATATTTATGGACTTTTTATTTAATTTCAGCAATTGAAGTACAGTTAGACCACTTATATTTGTATTTAAATATTTATAGAAAAGATGTCAAGAAAAACGCTTGTTATAGGTGCCTCTTTAAATGAATCTAGATATTCAAACATAGCAATACATAAATTAAAAGCCAATAATCATTTTGTTGAGGCTGTTGGTTTAACTAAAGGAATTATTGCTGATGTTATTGTTAACACAGAAAGAATACTATTTGAAAATATTGACACTATAACCCTTTATCTAAGCCCTTTAAATCAAAAAATTTTTTATAATTATATTGTTAATTTGAAGCCTAGTAGAGTTATTTTTAATCCTGGAACAGAGAACAAAGAATTTGAAAACATATTGGAACAAAACGGAATTAAAACTGAAGTTGCTTGTACCTTAGTTTTATTGTCAACCAATCAATATTAATTTTATTATAAAAATGAAAAATAGATTGTTAAGAGTTACTATTGTTACACTAATTGTTTACGGTTTTTATACCTTTTTTTTTATTGAGGATGTGGCTGATAGCCCTATAAACCAAAAAATTATTTCAGTTGAAAGTAATGACATGATAAATGAAAAAGACTCATTGATACATATAAAAGATACCTTGATTGAAATCAGTAAAGAGTAAAAAAACTCACTATTATAAGATTTCGTAACATAATTACATAGAAATAATCTTTCCTGTTTCAGCTAGAGTTATATTCCTAAATATCTCTTCAGCTTCCTTTTTAAATAACGAAATATCTTTATATCTACTAGAATAGTGCCCTAAAATTAGTTTTTTAACTTCAGCTTTCTTAGCGATCACTGCAGCTTGCTTTGCGGTTGAATGCCTTGTTTTTATTGCTAAATCTTCTTTGTCAGATAAAAAAGTAGATTCATGATATAATATATCGGATCCCTTAATTATTTCTACAATATCTGGTTTGTATGAAGTGTCACTGCAATAGGCATAACTCATTGTTTTTTCTGGATCTAAGGTAAGTAATGAGTTTTGTAAAACTTCACCAGAACTACATATAAAATCTTTGCCAGCTTTTAAATTATTGTAGTCACATAGTTCAATTTCGTGATATTTTTTTATGGCAAGCATGTTTAGTTTTCTTGGCTTTTCTTTTTCTTTAAAAAGAAATCCATTGGTATAGACCCTGTGATGTAATGGGATAGTTCGTACTATAACTTTTTCGTTCTCAAAAATTAGTTCACTTTTTTTAGAGTTGAGTTCATGAAAAATCAAATCATATTTCACATAAGATTTAGAATACTTCAATTGTAAATTAATAACTTCTTTAATTCCTTTTGGTCCAAAAATATGTAATTCTTTTTCTCTGTTTAAGATGCCAAAAGTAGATATGAGACCAATTAAACCAAAGAAATGATCTCCGTGTAAATGAGAAATAAAAATATGATTAATTTTAGAAAATCCAACTTTATATTTTCTCATCTGACGCTGAGTTCCCTCACCACAATCAATCAAAAAATGTTTAGTATTTATTTCTAAATATTGTGCGGTAGGGTGTGCATTTACTCTTGGTGTTGCAGAATGACATCCAAGGATGGTTAACTCTATACTCATGATCTTATGAAATTTATAAAAGTCAATAGCTTTTTTTTCCTGTGGTCTCTAAAAGCCTAGATCTCTTTCTATAGCTTCCATTTCTAGAATATCTTTGGCTTCTTGAAGTGTTGGAGTGATATTTAAAACTTCAGGAAAATCATCAATATTTATTCTTTTTTGTATGATTACAAACGATTTGCCTTTTGCTTTTAAATTTGAGGCAGCTTTTAAAAAAAACGAAATTTTCTCTTCAACAATTATTATGTTCTCAGAAAGTTCTATTAATAAGTGATTAGAATTTATTTTGGGCAACTCTCGGGTAAATTCACTAAAAGAAGATTCTTCTACACAAATAAATGTATACTGATCATTTTCTACAATCTCAATCATTATCTTTTTATTTGTTGGGCAAGTAAATAAATTACGGCCATTCTAACAGCTACACCATTTTCCACTTGATTTAGAATGATTGATTGATCAGAATCAGCAACATCACTTGTAATTTCTACACCTCTATTAATTGGTCCAGGGTGCATAATGGTTATTTTCTTTCCAAGATTGTCTAAGATTTCATTATTAATTCCAAATAACTGAGTGTATTCTCTTGTAGATGGGAAATAGTTGATATCCATCCTTTCATGTTGTACTCTAAGAACGTTTGCAACATCGCACCACTCTAGTGCTTTTTTAATATTTGTTTCTACTTCAACACCAAGACTTGTAATATATTTAGGAATTAATGTTGTTGGTCCGCATACTTTTACTTCGGCTCCTTGAAGTTTGAGAGCAAAGATATTTGAAAGTGCAACTCTAGAGTGTAAAATGTCTCCAACAATTACAATCTTTTTTCCTTTTATAGTTCCTAATTTTTCTTTAATAGAATAGCTGTCTAACAAGGCTTGTGTTGGGTGTTCGTGAGTGCCATCACCAGCATTTATTATTTTAGCATTAACATGCTTAGATAGAAATACTCCAGCACCAACATTTGGGTGTCTCATGATAACAATATCAACTTTCATTGCTAAAATATTGTTAACAGTGTCTATTAATGTTTCACCTTTTTTTACAGATGACTGACTGGCAGAAAAATTAATAACATCTGCAGATAGTCTTTTCTCAGCTAACTCAAACGATAATTTTGTTCTGGTGCTATTTTCAAAAAATAGGTTAGCTATTGTAATGTCTCTTAGAGAAGGTACTTTTTTAATAGGTCTATTAATAACTTCTTTAAAATGATTTGCAGTTTCAAAAATAAGGTCGATGTCATTCTTGTTTAGGTATTTAATTCCCAATAAATGTTCTACACTTAACTGCTTCATAATTATTTGTTATCTATATAAATTGCATCTTTAGAATGTATTTCTTTCCAATGAACAATTACTTTTTCTTCATTAATTGCATCAACTTGCCGACCTTTATATGTTGGTTGTATGGGCAAATGTCTGCTAAACCTTCTGTCTATTAACACCAATAACTCTACATTTTCTGGTCTACCATAAGACTGAATGGCAGTTAATGCTGCTCTTACACTTCTTCCTGAGAACAAAACATCATCTATTAAAACAACATTTTTATTTTCTATTAGGAAATCTATTTGTGTATTAGTGGCCTCTAGTGGCTCATCTCTTCTTCTAAAATCATCTCTATAAAAAGTAATATCAAGAAGACCAAGGTGTATGTTTTTTATTTTGTAGACATCCGTTAAAATATGGGCCAATCTTTTTGCTAAAAAACTTCCTCTTGGCTGCAAGCCAATGAGAACTGTTTCTGAAAAATCATTATGATTTTCGATTAGCTGACATACTAACCGGTGAAGGATTATTTCAATTTCTTTTGAGTTTAGTAAAACTTTTTTGCTCATGAGAAATAGTTCAATTTAGCTTAAATACTAAAGTTCTGCAAAAATACTACAAAAAAAGTGATGCGCAAAATTTATAGCTTCAAATCAAAGTGCATACATTACTAGGATTGTTAATTAAATTGTTGAAAACAAAAGTAGACTTCTAAGCATACACTTGTAAGGAATGGTAAATTTATTATATAATTCAAATCACAAATGCACATGTCATTGTCTAAGTTTGAATCAATGCTAAAAACAAATAGCATTTATTTTTTTGATTTGGTAGAGTTTGAAGAAATTATTGTTCACTACCTAGATATAGGCAAGCACTCCCTTGCAAAAAAAGCCGTAAAACTTGGCTTAGAACAACATCCAACATCTGTTGATTTAAAACTGTTAGAGGTTGAAATCTTAATATTTGACAATAAACTAGAAAAAGCTTCACAGAAATTAAGAAGAATTGAGTTATTAGCTCCTAATAATGAAGAGGTGTACATTCAGAAAGCTACTATACTTTCTAAAAGAGGTAGTCATAAAGAATCAATTGAAAATCTAAAAACAGCTTTACTTCATGCAGATGACAAAGTAGACATATGGTCTATGATGGGAATGGAATATTTGTATCTAGATGATTTTGAAAAGGCACGATTAAGTTTTGCAAAATGTATAGATGTAGACTATGAAGATTATTCTTCTTTATACAATGTTGTTTACTGCTTTGACATGCAGAAAAATCACGAAAAAGCAATTATTTTCTTAAATGCTTATTTAGACAAGAACCCATACAGTGAAGTTGCTTGGCATCAATTAGGACGTCAATATTTTGTATTGAAAAGATATAAAGAGGCCTTAACTTGTTTTGATTATGCGGTATTAATTGACGAATCATTTATTGGTGGATATCTCGAAAAAGCAAAAACATACGAACAGTTAGGTGAATTTGAGGATGCTATTAAAAACTACATGTTAACACTAGAGTTAGATGATCCAACAGCTTTTGCCTATGTGAGAATTGGAGAGTGTTATCAAAGACTAGGAAAGTTAGATTCTGCAATACGTTATTATAAAAAATCTGTACACGAAGATCCTTTTTTAGATAAAGGATGGATTTTATTAACCGAAGCTTTTTATGAACAAAAAGATTACCAAAAGTCATTATATTATATCTCTAAAGCTATAAAAATTGACGAGTACAATACTTTTTATTGGAGAAAATACTCAGATATAAACATCAAATTAAATTCTTATAAAGAAGGTATTAAAGGGCTCGAGAAATGTATAGAGCTCAATGACTGTTCTATAGAAATTTACATTGCATTGTCTGATGTACTGCTTTTTATAGGAGATTTTAATGATGCCGTTAAGGTATTAGTTTCAGCCCAAGAAACATATAAGGATGCCCCAGAAATTGAATATAGACTTTCAGGATTATCTTTTACACTTAATAATGAAGACAAAGCATTTACTCATCTTATTAATGGAATGAACCTAGATTATGAATATCACATAATTATGAAAGATCTTTTTCCTTTAGTATTTGTAAATTTAAAAGTTCAAGAACTGCTTTCCAACTACAAGAAAGCAATGGAATAAAAAAGTGTTGGATTAACTTCGCTAATTTTAAGAAAGAAAAATTAAAAAAAAACAGTTTCGGCTTTTTTATTTACGAGTATATTTTCTCTTTTTCGACTATCTTCGTTGTAGAAAATAAATCAAATATGAAAAGATCATTAAAAGACTATATTGTTATTTCACTCAAAGGAATGGCTATGGGAGCTGCAGATGTTGTTCCTGGTGTTTCTGGAGGAACAATTGCTTTTATCTCAGGAATTTATGAAGAACTATTAAATTCTATTAGTAGCTTTAATTTTAATTTACTTAAGGTATATAAAAAAGAGGGTTTTAAACAGGTTTGGAACATTGTTAATGGTTCCTTTTTGTTAGCTCTTTTTATAGGGATCTCTATTAGTGTTTTATCTTTAGCCAAGCTAATCGAAACCTTATTAGAAAATCATCCAATAGTAATTTGGTCTTTTTTCTTTGGTTTGGTGCTAGCCAGTATTATCTATATTGGTAAACAAATAACAACATGGACTATTGGTAGTATTTTATGTTTAATTTTGGGAGGTATCCTTGCGTTTTATATTACTACCTTAAATCCAATGGTGTCAGAAAATTCTTCTCCTTGGTTTTTATTTCTAGTAGGTATGATTGCTATTTGTGCGATGATTTTGCCTGGTATTTCGGGTTCCTTTATTTTGGTTCTTTTAGGTGCTTACAAACCTGTTTTAAATGCTCTTAATACAAGAGATTTTTTTAGTATTATTATTTTTATGCTTGGAGCAGTTGTAGGATTAGTAACCTTTTCTAGAATTTTAAAGTGGTTGTTTTCTACTTATAAAAATTACACTTTGGCAACACTAACAGGTTTTATAATAGGTTCTTTAAACAAAATTTGGCCTTGGCAAGAAATAATTTCATGGAGAACCAATTCTAAAGGAGTAGAAGTTCCATTAAGTACAACTAGTGTTTCCCCGTTTTCATTTGAAGGAGATCCTCAACTAATGATGGCTATTTTACTCGCAACAATTGGTTTTGGACTGATCTTATTATTAGAAAAATTAGCAGTAAAAAAAGATTAATGCAAAAAGAAAGAACCTTCACAGAAAAATTAATCCTTTTTTTAAAAGGATTAATTATGGGTGCAGCAAATAAAGTTCCAGGTGTTTCTGGTGGTACTGTATCTTTTGTATTGGGTTTTTATGAAGAATTAATTTATTCATTTCAAAAAATAAATTTAAAAGCTCTCAAGCTATTCTTAAATGGTAGGTTTAGAAGTTTTTTTACATACACAAATTCACAATTTATTTTCATAGTAATCTCTGGAAGTATTTTTAGTTATTTTACTGTCTCTCTAGTATTAGATTTTTTCTTGCAAAACTTTGAACTCTATGTTTGGAGCTGGTTTTTTGGGATGATTATTGGATCTATTTACTACATTGGTAAAGATTTTGGTGATTGGAATTTTAAAAACTTTAGTTCTCTGGTTATTGGAGCTGTTGTTGGTTTAGGAATTAGTTTTTTAACTCCAGCAGGAGAAAACGATAACCTTTGGTTTGTCTTTATTTGTGGAATAATTGGGGTTTCTGGAATGACCTTACCGGGCCTTTCGGGATCATTTATTCTAATTTTATTAGGAAATTATGTACTACTATTGGTAGATTCTGTAAATGTTTTATCTGGGGTTATAAAAGATATTTTGATATTTAATTTTGATTTTTTAAAAGATTCATCTAAAATACATTACTTAAAAATCATTGGAGTATTTTCTGCAGGTTCAGCTTTTGGGTTGGTTTCCTTATCTCATGTTTTAGGTTACGTTTTAAAACGATGGAACCAAATAGTTACTGCCATAATTATTGGTTTTATAACAGGATCTTTAGGGATTGTATGGCCATGGAAAGAAAAGATTTTTAAACTAGAAAACGGACAAATATTAATAGACCAAAACGGAGATCAAGTAATTGAAAATTACCAACGATTCATGCCAGATATTACAGATTCTACCACCTGGTTTGCTATTTTATATATTGTTTTAGGGATAAGCTTAATACTATCAGTAGATTATTATGGAAGGCAAAGAAAAATTAAATAAGGAACTCTTTGGATTGCTTGGAAAGAATATTTCGTACTCTTTTTCCAAAGGCTATTTTTCAGATAAGTTTAACAACCTTCAATTAATTAATCATAAGTATGTGAATTTTGATATTGATAAAATAGAAGATCTCCCCATTTTAATTAGCCAATTTAAGACTTCTCTCAAAGGTTTTAATGTAACAATCCCTTATAAACAATCTGTTTTTAACTACCTAGATGAGGTAGAAGCAACGGCTTGTGAAATAGGTGCAGTTAATACGGTTAAATATACAGACAAAGGAAAGTTAATAGGTTATAATTCTGATGTTGTTGGTTTTGAGAAATCTATTGTACCTCTTTTAAAAAAACATCACACAAAAGCTTTAATTTTAGGAACAGGAGGCGCATCAAAAGCTGTTGCTTTTGTGTTAGAAAAATTAAAAATAGACCTCTATAAAGTCTCTAGAAACCCAAAAAGAAAAGATGAAATTTCATATTCTGAGATGTCTGAAAAATTACTAAAAGAACATACAATTATCATCAACAGCTCTCCGTTGGGAACTTTTCCAAATATTGATCAAAAGCCTTCAATACCGTATCAATTTTTAACAAAAAAACACCTATTGTTTGACCTAATATATAACCCAGCAGAAACAGCATTTTTAATTGAAGGTAAAAAGCAAGGGGCTCAAATTAAAAACGGATTTGAAATGTTAGAATTGCAGGCAGAAGAGTCTTGGAGAATATGGAATAAATAGTTTTTGAATCATTCTAATAATCTTTTGTTGTTTTGTAAGACATCGCTATCTTTATAGTCGATATTATAGGAACCTTAAACATTGTAGATATGTTAGAATCAAAAAATGATAAAATTAAAGCAGAAAAGATAACTCAAACCAAAGATGAGGTTTCTGAGACAACAAATAAAAAAGATGTTACTCCAAAAAAAACTACTAAAGACACAGATAGTAAAGAAGTAGTAATAGATACCAATGTTCCAGATGTTCTTGATACAGATAAAGCATCTGAAGATGCCAAAGTTCTTATTACAGACCAAACAGCAGATGTTAAACAAACATCTGAAGTTGCCGATGTTGTTGAGGTACCAGTAAAAGTTGAAACCATTTCTTTAGAAGAGCCTACTAAGGTTGATAATAGTTCAGAAACCACTCATATAGAAAATATAGCGGATGAGAGTAAAGTTGTAGTTACAGAAAATGCTGAACAAGAAAAACATATTAAAGAGCTAGCAGTTATAGCATATGATAAATTAACTCTAGAAGAACTTACAGATGCTCTAGAAAATTTATTAACAACTCAAAAAGTACAGCATATTAAAGCTACGGCTGAAGCAATTAAGAGTGCATTTAATATAAAATTTGGAACATTATTATCTGAAAAAAAAGCAGCTTTTTTAGAAGCCGGAGGAAATACAATAGACTTTCAATATTCTAGCCCTATAAAATCTAGATATAATAAGTTGCTTTCTGATTATAAAAAAGAAAGAGATTTATACTATTCAAATTTAGAAAAGCAACTAAAAGAGAATCTAGAAAAAAGAGTTCAAGTTATTGAAGATTTGAAATCATTGATAGAAAATGCAGATACCAAGACAATGTATAAATCTTTTAGAGAGTTACAAAATACTTGGAGAGCAATTGGACCAGTTCCAAAGACAAAATATAATGATACTTGGAAAATTTTTCACCATCATGTAGAGCGTTTTTATGATTTATTACATCTAAGTAATGATTTTAGAGATTTAGATTTTAAGAATAATTTAGAGGAGAAATTAAAATTAATTCAAAAAGCGGAATTCCTAGCAGAAGAACAAGATATTAATGTAGCTTTTAAAGAATTACAAGAATTACATAAAATCTGGAAAGAAGACATTGGTCCTGTGGCCAGAGAAATGAGAGATGATGTTTGGGATAAATTTAGTGCAGCTACTAAAATTATACATGACAGAAGACATGATCATTTTAGAAGTATGAAATCTCAATATGGTAAAATTATTGAATCAAAGATGGCGGTCATTGATGAGATTCTTACTTATGATTCCTCTCAGAATAAAACACATAATGATTGGCAGAAAAGTATTAAAGATATAGATGCCTTAAGAAAAAAATATTTTGATACCGGTAAATTACCCTATTCAAAAAGTGAATCTATATGGAAGAAGTTTAAAGATGCAACAAAGAAATTTAATCAAGAAAAAAATAAATTTTACAAGCAAGAAAAAAACTCTCAACAAGAAAATCTTCAAGCAAAATTAGAGCTCATTAAGTTAGCAGATTCCACTAAAGACAGTGAAGATTGGGAAACAGCCACAAATACTTTCAAGAAAATACAATCTGATTGGAAAAAAATAGGACATGTTCCTAGAAAATTTTCAGATGATCTTTGGAATAAATTTAAAGCAGCTTGTAATCATTATTTTGATCGTTATCACAATCAAAAAAATGCATTAAGTGCTGAACAAAAGGAAATAATAGATAAAAAAGTAGCGTTTTTGGCAGGTCTAAAAACAAAAGACTATACTACGAAAGAAACTGTTACTGATTTGTTGAATAATTGGATTCAATTTGGAAGTACTCCAAGAAGTTCTAAAGCTGTAGATGTTGAGTTTAATAAATTTATTGATGCTGTTTTATCAGACCTTTCTATAGGTAAAGATGAAATTGTGTTATTGAAATTTAAAAATATTATTAATGGATATTTAGCAAATAATGATCATAGAAAATTAGATTCAGAAGTGCTATTTGTTAGAAAGAAGATAGATGAATCTGTTCGTGAGATTCAGCAACTAGAAAACAACCTAAGTTTTTTCTCTAATGCATCAGATGATAATCCTTTGGTGAAAAGTGTTCGCAAAAACATTAATGACTTTAAATTAGGATTAGACATTTGGAGAAATAAATTAGCATATTTAAGATCTTTGGATTACTAAAATATTTTAGCTAAAAAATAAAAAACTCGGACTTTTTTAAAAAAGTCCGAGTTTTTTATTGTGAAAAATAAATTTATTACACAAATAAACTATCAATTTTTTCTTTTTCTTCTGCAGCTAAATCTGCATCAATCAAAATACGCCCACTGTGCTCATCAATTGTAATTTTTTTTCTGTTGGCAATTTCTAATTGAATTTGAGGTGGAATTGTAAAGAAAGACCCTCCAGATGCTCCACGTTCTATAGATACAACAGCCAAACCATTTTTTACTTTATTTCTAATTCTAGTATAAGCACTTAATAAATGATTATCAATAGAACCTGAGAATTCTTTAGATTTGTCTAGTAATATTTTCTCCTCTTTTTCAGTTTCTTTTAAGATAGTATCTAATTCAGCTTTTTTATGATCTAAATGTACTTGTTGTTTGTCTAGCTTTTCCTTGGTAGTAGCTATCACCTCATTTTTTTGTTCAATTTTTACCTGAAATTCTTTGATTCGTTTTTCAGATAATTGAATTTCTAATTCTTGGTATTCTGTCTCTTTTGCTAGAGAGTCAAATTCTCTGTTATTTCTAACGTTTTTTTGCTGCTCTTCGTATTTTTTCATTAAAGTATTAGACTCTTCAATTGCTAACTTTTTGTTATTGATATCAGTTTCTAAATTAGAAACATCTTCAGATAAATTAGAAAGTCTTGTATTAAGTCCTGTTACTTCATCTTGTAAATCTTCTACCTCTAAAGGTAATTCACCTCTTACATTTCTTATTTCATCTATTCTAGAATCAATTAATTGTAAGTCATAGAGCGCTCTTAACTTTTCTTCAACAGTAACTTCTTTCTTCTTTGCCATGTTTATAAATAATAAATTGGATTTGTACTTTTTTCTGATAAAATGACTGCAAAACTAGTGAATTTTTTTGTAAGATACTCAACCAAAAGGTTTTTTGTAAACTGTTCACTTTCATAATGCCCTACATCAATCAATAAGATTTTACCCTCTGCTTTAAAAAAATCATGGTACTTAAAATCTGCACTGATATAAACATCTGCTTTTTCTTGAATAGCATTAGAGATTGCAAAACTTCCAGAGCCACCTAAAACAGCTATTTTTTGAATAGTTCTCCCTGTTTTTTTAGAGAAACGAACTCCTCCTGAGCTAAAAATCATTTTGCTGTACTGCAAGAAATCATCTTCTAGCATTGGTTCGGGTAAATTACCAATCATTCCCATACCAATACCAGTTTCTTCTTTAGGTATTAATATTTCATAATTCATCAATCCTAAAACTTCACACATTTTGGCACTTACGCCAACTTTACTATTATCTAATGCAGTATGAGTGGCATAAATAGCAATATTATTTTTAATGGCTTTTAAGACCACCCTCTCTACATATGAATTTCCGTTGATTTTTTTTAAACCAGTAAAAATAATTGGGTGAAAGCTTACAATTAAATTACAATTTTTAGTAATAGCCTCATCTATAGTTTCTTCTAATGTGTCTAAAGTGACTAAAACACCAGTTACTTTAGTGGTATAATTTCCTATCAATAATCCTACATTGTCAAAGTCTTCTGCCTGTTTTAGTGGGGCTATTTCTTCAAGATGGTTTGCAATATTTCTAATGGTCATAAAAGAACTGTTTTTTAATTTCATTTTTATAAAAAAAATGCATTTTTCAAAGTTACTATTTTAATTCAAAAGAGTTTTAAAAATACGATCATCTTCAGTTTTGATTAAAATAGTTAAAATTAGAAGTGAATTTTTATCGTACTTTCGTATAAACATTCAGTGTATGATGAACTCTATTTAGGTAAATTATAGGTTTTTAGTATTTGATGTTAGTATAAAGATTTTAAAATATAATTGGTGATTTTTTTTCGATTCTTATTGTTTCCATTTGCTATTCTGTATGATTTTATTACAAGAATTCGCAATTACTTCTATGATGTAGGCATTTTAAGATCTACTTCTTTTGAGATTCCGGTCATTGCAGTTGGAAATTTAAGTGTAGGCGGAACAGGAAAAACACCCCAAATAGAATACTTAATAAGAATTTTACAGAATGAGTATACCATAGCAGTTTTAAGTAGAGGATATAAAAGAAAAACATCAGGTTTTATAGTAGTTGATACTTCTCACACTGCCGCAGATGTTGGTGATGAGCCGCTTCAGTTTTTTAATAAATTCTCAACTATTTCTGTTGCTGTAGATGAAAACCGAGTACATGGTATTCAAGAACTTCATAAAATTTGTGCTCCAGATATCATTTTGTTAGATGATGCTTTTCAACATAGAAGGGTAACTGCTGGGTTTTACCTCTTACTCACAAACTACAACGATTTGTTTTTAGATGATTTTTTATTACCTGCTGGAAACTTACGAGAGAGTAGAAGCGGAGCAAAAAGAGCCAACAGTATTATTGTTACAAAGTGTCCACAGAACCTTTCTGAAGAGAAGCAAAATGAACTCCGTAAAAAATTGACTGTTAGTCCTAATCAGCAGGTGTTTTTTTCTACAATTAATTACCATTCTAAAACCCTAGGCAGTTTACAAATATCAATTGATGTTCTGCACGAATATGAAATTATACTGATTACAGGAATTGCGAACCCAACCCCATTAGTAGAGTTCTTAAAGGGTAGATATTGTAAAATTCAACATATAGCATTTTCTGATCACCATCATTTTACTTCTCAAGAAATAGATAAGATTAAGTTTAAATATGACGAAATTACTTCTGATAAAAAAATAGTATTAACAACAGAAAAAGATTACATGCGTTTGGTTGATCAAATTTCTGAATTGAGTTACCTTGAAATTGCTACTGAATTTTTGGAAGGTAAAGAAAGGTTTATAAATGACATTAAATCTTTTTGTATAATAGACTCTTAATTATACCATCTGCCAGACCAATTTTAGGCACATATATTTTTCTAGCACCACTCCATTTCATGGCAGATAAATAAATTTTAGTCGCAGGGATAATAACATCAGCTCTGTCTGGATTAAGGCTTAATTCTGTAATACGATCACTGTAACTCATGTTCTTTAAAAACTGATACTGTGCATTTAAATAGATATAAGAGATAGGTGCCCCTTCTGTTCTACCAGACATTTTAAAGAGTTTATTAATATTTCCTCCAGAACCAATTAAAGAAATTTTTCGATACCCTTTTGTATTATCTTTAATCCAGTTTTCAATTTTTTTAAATGCGTCTTTATTTTCTTCCTTTTTATTGTTTAGGATTCTAACGGTACCTATTTTGAAAGATTTTGAAATAATTATTTTTCCCTTAGAGAAAATTGTAAACTCTGTGCTACCTCCCCCTACATCTACATATAAGTATGATTTATCTCCTGAAATTAATTCATGTAGGTCTGTAGATGAAATGATTTCAGCTTCTTCTTTCCCACTAATGATATTAATTTTTACACCTGTTTTTTGATAAATTTTTTCTATAATTTCTAGACCATTAGATGCCTCTCGCATAGCAGATGTTGCACATGCCTTATAACTTTCTACACCATGAACATTCATCAAAAGCTTAAAGGCTTTGATAGCATTCATCATTCTATTTGTATTTTTCTCACTAATGGTTCCTTCAACAAAAGAGTCAGCCCCTAAACGAATTGGGACTCGAACTAAGGCAGATTTTTTAAACTGTGGTGCAGTGTCTTTTGTTATAATAACATTGGAAACTAATAATCGTATTGCGTTAGAACCAATATCTATAGCAGCATATTTTTTTATTGAAATCAAGCGATTTTATTTATTATTTTTAGGAAATTCAACTAAAATAGTAGTTCCTTTTTTTATGTCTTTCCAGTGTTTTTCATCAAATTGAATACCAATTACACCACTGGTACTTACATGAGCTATTGGCTTGCTTCCAAATTTATTAACAAAAGTGTTAATACCATGATCATGGCTAAAAATAATAGCAGAATTAAAGCTGTTATCAAGAGCCTTTACCGTCTTTACTAAATAACCATCACTAAAACTATAGAGCTCTTTTTTTATTTTTAAATTAGACAGAGGATAGTTGAAGTTCTGACAAAAAATAACACTAGTATGTAATGCTCTATTAGCTACACTGGAGATAAAAACATCAGGTTTGTTAATTCTTTTGGATAGAAACTTAGACATTAAATAGGCGTCTTTGATCCCCCTTTTTTTTAAAGGTCTGTCTATGTCTTCTACACCTTGATATTCCCAAGATGATTTTGCATGTCTAACAATGTATAGTGTTTTCACACGGTGATAATTTAGAATTCGTAAATATAAAAATTAAGGTTCCAATCTTTCAGTTTTCCAAGAAAAATCTTCTAGCAAGGTGTAAAGAATTCTGTCATGCATTCTATTGGGTCTTCCTTGCCAAAATTCTATAGAAATTGGTTTTACCAAGAAGCCTCCCCAATGTGGTGGGCGCTCAATCTCTTTGCTTTTAAACTCTTGTTGATAATTTCTAAGCTGTTTATCTAATTCTTCTCTAGAATTTATCACACTACTTTGGTTAGAGGCCCAAGCACCCAATTTACTTCCGTCGGGTCTAGATGTAAAATAATCATCAGATAAGTTCTCGGCTTGCTTTTCTGCTTTTCCTTTGATAATAATTTGTTGTTCTAAAGCAGGCCAAAAAAATGATAAACAAATATGATTATTTTCTGTGATTGCTTGTCCTTTTTCGGAATTGTAATTTGTGTAAAAAACAAATCCATCTTGAGTATATTTTTTCAATAATACCACCCTGCTTTTAGGAAAACCATCCTTTCCAATAGTGCTTAAGGTAACTGCATTTGTTTCCTCAATACTATCAGAATTATCTGCATGTAAAAACCACTTTTGAAATAAATCTAGTGGGTTTTTAGGGCAGTTACTTTCTAGTAATTCTTGCTTTTCGTACGATTTACGATAGTTGCTTAGATCTTTAGGCATTTTATTTAATTAAATTTATACCGTATTCCTACAGAGTTTCTTGTTCTAGAACTATTCATAATAGTTTTTTATAAAATTAGCATTTTTTTTTAAATAAAAATAAGCCTAAAAATGTGTAAAACCCATTTAAAACCAAAACAAAAAACTCAAAATCAAATTCAAAAAATTCTATAGTCAAGTAGTTTGTAGTAAAAGTTAGCACAGGAGCAATGATGCAAATAAACGGAACCGCTTTGTCTTTTATAGTTAGTTTGGTAAACAATCCAAAAGTATACAATCCTAATAGTGGGCCATAAGTGTATCCAGCAAACGTAAATATTTTTGCAATGACGCTCTCATCTGCAATAAAGTATTTAAAAATTAGAATGACTGCTATTAGGATACCTGAAAATAAAACATGTATCTTTTTTCTGATATTTTCTTGGTTTTGGATACTCTTTTTCTTGTCTATTTCTAAAATATCAATACTAAAAGAGGTGGTTAAAGAGGTGAGGGCAGAATCTGCACTAGAGTAGGCAGCAGCTATTAAACCCAGTAAAAAGAACATGGGCGTTGCCAAGCCTAAAGTTCCTTTGGTGGCTATAATAGGAAATAGTTGATCTTTATGTGCATCTATACCGTTTTGCTGTGCATAATCTGTTAATAACACACCCAATGCCAAAAAGAAAAAATTAACAATCACTAAAACAATGGTAAACCAAAACATATTTTTTTGTGCATCTTTTAAGTTTTTACAGCTGAGGTTTTTTTGCATCATGTCTTGGTCTAAGCCCGTCATTACAATAGCTATAAAAGCCCCAGAGAAGAAGCGTTTCCAAAAATAATTTCCTGCTTTATAATCCTCAAAAAAGAAGGTTTTAGACAAGTCGCTATCAGCTACATAAGTAAAGATATTTGAAATGTTCATTTCATCAGAAATTGTATAGATACAAACACCAACAGCAACAAGCATAAACAATGTTTGCAGTGTATCTGTCCATACTATAGTTTTAATCCCCCCTTTAAAAGTGTAGCCCCAAATTAATAAAATAGTGATGGTTACTGTAAGCCAAAAAGGAATTCCAAATTCATCAAATACTAGTAATTGCAATACATTAGCAACTAAGAATAAGCGAAAGGCAGCACCAATAGTTCTAGATAATAAAAAGAACGAAGCACCCGTTTTGTATGAATATCTTCCAAACCTATCTTCTAAATAGGTATAAATAGATGTTAGATTTAGTCGATAATATAAGGGCAATAAAATGAGTCCAATAACAGCATATCCAACTACATAGCCTAATACCATTTGCATATAACTCATGCTTTGATCTTCTACCCAACCAGGCACTGAGATGAAGGTAACACCAGAAAGTGAAGCGCCAATCATGCCGAAAGCAACTAAGTACCATGGAGAAGAATTATTTGCTTTAAAGAAGGTGTTATTGTCTGCTTTTTTTCCAGTAATAAATGAAATAAATAGTAGTACACTAAAATATCCAACAATTAAAAACAATATATATAGTGGCTTCATTTTTGAAAAATTACTAGTAATGAATTAGTGCATACGAATATATGTTTTTTAGAATTTAGATAATAGAAAATAATTGAAAGACTGAAAAGATTAATTGCACTATTATCTTTTCTCTTTTTTATGAATTCGTCATTGATAATTCGTAATTTTACAACCATGGATTTTTCATCAAAACTTCTTGAAAATGCAGTTAACGAAGTAGCTCGTTTGCCAGGAATTGGTAAAAGAACTGCGCTTCGGTTGGTATTACATCTGCTAAAACAACCCATTGAAAACACTAATTATTTAACAGAGTCTCTTCAGGTATTAAGAACAGACGTAAAATCTTGTGAGAAGTGTCATAATATTTCCGATACGGCTTTGTGTGAAATCTGTAATAATCCCAAAAGAGATCCAACCATTGTTTGCGTTGTTGAAGATATTCGAGATGTTATGGCCATTGAGAATACATCACAATATAGAGGACTGTATCATGTTTTAGGAGGTAAGATTTCACCAATTGAAGGTATTGGACCTCAGAATTTAGAGATAGAAAGTTTGATAGAAAAAGTGAAAAACAATGAAATTAAAGAATTGATTTTTGCGTTGAGTTCTACCATGGAAGGAGATACAACTAATTTTTATATATTCAAACAAATTGAAAAGTTTGGGGTAGCAACCTCAACTATTGCTCGTGGTATATCTGTTGGTGATGAGTTAGAATATGCAGATGAAGTTACCTTGGGAAGAAGTATTGTAAATCGTATTCCGTTTGAACAAAGTATGAAATTATAAAAAAAAATACTGGTGTTTTTATAACACCAGTATTTTGATATAATTATGTTCTGTTACACGTAATAACATAAACAGCACCCCCTTGTTCAACAGTGAAATTCACAACAGTATTGTTTGAAGAGAAAGTCCCTTCAGCTGTTAGTGGGCCTCCAGGTGTTATACTTAAATAATAAACACCTTCTGTATTTGACCATATGCCTTGGTAGTTTGTAACAAAGCAATCACTACCTGTGGTTATTTCATCAAATGCATCCAAAGTATAGGTTCCGTCCTCAAAAAATTCAAAAACATCATTTTCATCACAATTAGCTGGAGTAACTACACCATCAACACTAAATGAAACCTGTTCCCATTCACCAATAACAGGGTCAATTGAAGGTGATGTACTGTCATCGTCATCATTATTTGAACAAGATGTTAAAGTAATAATAGCAATAAATAAATAAATAAATTTTTTCATTTTTAGTTTTTTAATTAGTTCAAATATACAACTAATTATAGCGAAGTATTAAAAAAAAAACTAACTTTTATTTTCTCGGATTTTCTTGTAAAGTTTAATAGAGAGCATTAATAAAATTCCAAATAAAAGAATACCTGTAACTCCCCAGACCCAAGAAATTGCACTTTTTAAGACTACTAAAAATACAATTGCAAATAATAAAATAGTAGCTACTTCATTCCATACTCTTAATTTAAATGATGTAAACTTTACGATGTCTCTTTGCTGTTGATTGTATATTTTCTGACATCCTGCATGGTAAAAATACAATGCTAAAACAAATGATAGTTTTACATGCATCCAAGGCATTAGTAAATAAGAGGGTTCTAAATAGAGCATCCAAAAGGCAAATAAACTTGCTAAAACTGCAGATGGCCAAGTAATAATATACCAAAGGCGTTTACTCATGATTTTGTATTGAGTTTGTAAAATACCCTTAGCTGGTTCCTCTTTTTCATCTGCTTCAGCAAAGTAAATAAACAATCTAACAATATAAAATAACCCAGCAAACCAAGTAACTACAAAAATAATATGCAATGCTTTTATGTATGAAATATCCATTTTTTATAATTTAGGTTCAAAGGTTGTTATTGGCGAGTGATCATCAAAATATTATTTATTTTCCCAATCATTTATCCAGTTTACCATTACATCTACCCAGTCATCATTATCATTCATACAAGGAATGTGTTTGTAATCTGTTCCACCAGCTTCTAAAAAATCTTCTTTTCCTTCCATGGCAATTTCCTCTAAAGTTTCTAAACAATCAGAAACAAATGCCGGAGTAATAACAGCCACTTTCTTTTTTCCTAGTTTTGGAAATTTTTCTAATTCAAAATCGGTGTATGGTTTTAGCCAAGGATCTTTTAATAAACGAGACTGAAAAGAATTACTGTAGGTTCCTTCTTCTAGCTCCAGGTTTTTTACAATTCCTTTAGTAGTTTCAAAACACTGATGCCTATAACAGGTATGATGTGCTACAGAATTACGCTCACAACAACTTCCATCTAATTTGCAATGGTTATTTGTAGGGTCTGACTTTCTGATGTGTCTTTCCGGGATTCCATGATAAGAAAACAATACATGATCATACTCAAAACTATCTAAATGGTTTTTGATATTATCGCTCATTGCTCTAATATATTCTGGTTTGTCGTAAAAAGTTGGCAGAATATCCATAGTTACATTCGGGTACTGTTCTGCCACAATTTGCTCTGCTTTTACAGTTACTGTTTCGTAAGAAGACATTGCGTAGTGAGGATATAATGGTACTAGTAAAATTTCATCAACACCTTGGTCAGTAAGTTCTTTAAACCCTTTTTCCATGCTCATAGAACCATATCTCATGGCTAAGGTTACAGGAACTTCAACTTTTTTAGTAACTTTTTTAGAAAACCGTTCTGAAATTACTACCAGTGGAGAACCTTCATCCCACCATATTTTTTTGTACGCAGCTCCAGATTTTTTTGGTCTAATTTGTAAAATAATTCCTTTTATTAGTAAATAACGTTTCCAGTAGGCTACATCAATTACTCGTTCGTCCATTAAAAACTCTCCCAAATAACGTTTAACATCTTTGGTTTCTGTTGTATCTGGTGATCCTAAATTAATTAGTAAAACTCCTTTCATTCTTATGCTGAATTTATTTCAGTAAATATTAAGTTAATAGTGCTATTTCAATTGATTTGTTACTTCATACAAAGCAATACCTAAACTATGAATTACATTCATAGAAGAATTTCTGCCATACATGGGTATTGAGATACTATAATCTATTTGATCTATATTTTCAATCCCATTTCTTTCGCTTCCCAAAAGTAATACGATTTTTTTATGATTCTTAAAATTAAAATTCTGAATATCGATGCTTTTATCAGTAATTTCTATACCAATAATTGTATTTCCTTCTTCTTTTAATTGTTGAATGGTATTGTTAAAACTAGTATACGTAGAATGCGCTACTTGATTAACGGTATTTCTGGCGGTTCTTTTAACATTGCTGTTATCTGTTGCTGGAGAACTTTCATGTAAATATATTTTTGAAACACCAAAACTTTCTGCAATACGAAAACACATTCCTATATTTTCTGGAGTTCTAATAGCATCACATACAATAGTAATTGGAAATTGTTGTTGCTGGTTTTGAATATCTTTATGGCTTAATTGTTTCAAACTTCTTAGGATTGAGCTGTTGTTTAAAAATTGTTACTAGCTAATTATTTAGCGACATCACATATTTCTTTGGTGTTGTCCCAAATTTCTTCTTAAAAGCAGCAATAAAATGACTAGATGTACTGTAGCCGACCTTTAGACCTACTTCATTTACATTGTGCTGATTGCTCTCTAAAAGACGTCTTGCATGTTCCATTTTATAATCGAATAAAAAACTAAAAACAGTATCTCCATAAATCTGTTTAAAACCTTCTTTTAATTTTTTAATATTAAGCCCAATTTCATTTGCTAATTCTTGTAAGCTTGGTGGTTCTGCCATGTTAGCAATGATGATATCTTTTGCTTTTCTAATTTTCAGTACATTTTGTTCATCAACTAAAAACGGGCAATATTCTCCTAAATTAGATTCATCTTGCTGAAAATGAAGACTTAATAATTCATAAATTTTTCCTTTTATGTACAGGTCTCTAATAGAGCTGTTTATACTTGAATTAATTATTTGATTTAAAACAAGTAAAACCATTGGTTTTATTTCTACATCGTCATAGTATTTTTTATTACTGTTTTCTTCACTCAAAAAAGGAATATAACTAGCTTCTTTAGAAAATAAAGAATGAAACTTTTCAATAGAAATTAGAAGAGATACTAAAACAGTTTTTGGGTATATTTCTAAGTTTATAGGTAAATTTCTCTGCGGGTTATAGAGTATAATAGAGCGTTTATCTAATACATCAAAAGTATAGTTTCCGTTGTTGAATAAAAATTTTGAGTTTCCCTTCACGCAAAAATGAATTTGAATGAATGTACTGTCTATATTTCTTTCAAAGCGGAGTGTTTCATCACTCTCGTTTTGAAATTCAAGAATGCGAAATCCATTTTCTAAGTTAATTTCATCAAATGAACTTCCAGCGACATTTTTTAACATCATAAAAAAATTATTTAAAACCATCTTTATTTAGAATGATTCTATACAAGACGGTTTGTATCTATTGATTTTACTGCAAAAATACAATATTATCAATGTTTTTAAAATAAAAAGCATTCAAAAAACACAGAACGATATAAAAAGTACTTTTAGCGACATTTTTATCTCTAATTACTTTTTACTTTTGAGCATTCTTTTAAATATTTGAATGAAATTAGATCATCAACAAAGAAATTTATACAATATTGGAGTTAGTTACAAAAAAGCTGATGCACATACTCGTGGTAGATATAGCTTATCTAAAGAAAATCAAATAAAATTATTAAAAGAAGCCAAAGAAATTGGTTTTGAAGGTATTTTTATTCTTTCTACTTGTAACAGAACAGAAATTACTGGTTTTGCAGAACATCCTTATCAATTAATTCAATTGTTGTGTAAATATTCTGACGGAAATGTAGAAGAATTTGCACGTATATCAAATGTGTATAAAGGTAATGAGGCAGTAAATCAGTTATTTAGAATAGGGACTGGTTTAGAAAGTCAAATTTTAGGAGATTACGAAATTGTTGGTCAGTTAAAATTAGCCTTCAAGTTGGCTAAGAAATATCAAACCATCAACGCGCATCTAGAAAGACTCATAAATTTAGTATTACAAGCCAGTAAGAAAGTAAAAAATACGACTCAACTAAGTTCAGGAACTACCTCTGTTTCTTATGCGGCAGTTCAATATATAATTCAAAACATACCCAGTTATAATTCAAAAAACATTTTAGTATTTGGATTGGGAAAAATGGGGAAACATACCTGTAAGAATTTAGCAGAGTATACTAAAAATAAAGCTGTTTGCTTAATTAATAGAACTGAAGAAAAAGCTATTTCTTTTGTAAAAGAGCATACATCTATCAGAAATTCTTCGATTGAAAATCTTACGCAAGAGATTGCCAATTCAGATATTTTAATAGTTTCAACAGGTTCAGATACCCCAACTGTTACTAAAGAACACCTTTCTATTGACAAGGAAATTTTAATTCTAGATTTATCTATGCCAGAGAATGTAGACACCTCTGTTAGTGAATTTGAAAACGTATCTTTGGTGAACGTTGATGAATTGTCTAAAATAACATTAGAAACCCTATCAACTAGGCAAAAAGAAGTTCCCAAAGCAGAAGAAATTATTGAAGTTTACAAAGAAGAATTTAATGATTGGTTAAATAATAGAAAATTAGTACCAGCCATTAACGCTTTAAAAGAGTCTTTAGAAGCAATTCAAAAAGATGAAATTAATTTTCAAAAAAAGAAAATTAAGAATTTTGATGAAAACCATGCAGAGATACTTACCAATAGGTTCATACAAAAAATTACAACTCAGTTTGTAAAACATCTGAAAGAAGAAGAGACGTCGGTGAATGATAGTATTCAAATAATGTCTAAAGTTTTCGGAAAATCATAACAATACTCTATGCAGAAAGTTATTAGAATAGGTACACGCGATAGCGAATTAGCGTTGTGGCAGGCCAATAAAGTTCAACGAATGTTGAATGAATTAGGGTATGAAACAAAAATAGTTCCTATAAAATCTACAGGAGATATTGTTCTCAACAAGCCAATTTATGCATTAGGAATTACAGGAGTTTTTACAAGAAACTTAGACATTGCTTTGTTAAATAATGAAATAGATATTGCTGTACACTCTATGAAAGATGTTCCAACTGTTTTACCAGAAGGTATTATTCAAGCAGCGGTTTTAAAAAGAGCAAATTATAGTGATATTCTTGTTTTAAAAGATACCGAAGAGTTTTTTGCTCGTAAAGAAGCAACCATAGCAACGGGTAGCTTGCGAAGAAAAGCCATGTGGTTAAATCGTTTTCCAACTCATACAGTTGTAGAGCTTAGAGGAAACGTAAATACTCGATTACAGAAGTTAGAAGATAATGATTGGAATGGCGCTGTATTTGCAGCTGCTGGTCTAGAAAGAATAGGGAAACGACCTGCTGGAGCAGTGAATCTTTCTTGGATGATTTCGGCACCAGCTCAAGGAGCTATTATGGTTGTTTCTTTGGCTGAAGATGATTTTGTAAAAGACGCATGCGAACAACTAAATCATCATGAAACCGAAGTATGTGTGTCTATAGAACGAGAATTTTTACATCGTTTAGAAGGTGGTTGTACTGCACCAATTGGAGCACTTGCTTATGTAGATGAAAAAACAGAAGAAATAAATTTTAAAGGAGTACTACTAAGTAAAGACGGAAAAAAGAAAATAGAGGTTGCTAAAATTACCCCCCTTGGTAAACATCGTTATTTAGCACAAGATTGTGCAGATTATGTTATTGATAGAGGAGGAAAGCAATTGATCATAGACGATATAGATGTTGAAGAAGAAATAAGTACTCGTGTATTTTCAACAAAATCACTTTCTGTAAGCCAGGCAAAATTATTTCATAATAATATTACATCAGAGAGTTCAGATTTTATTAAAGTAAGATCTAATAGAATAGCTCCAAAAGTAGTTAAAGAAGCTATAGAAAATGTAATTATTACCAGCAAAAACGGTGTAGAAGCCTTGCTAGATAATTTCACAAAAGATGAATTAAATTTCAAAAATATCTTTTGTGTAGGCAGAAGAACTAAGAAGTTGATTCAACAGAAAATAGGACCTGTAAATCATGCTGAAAAGAATGCTGAAAAGTTAGCGGAGTACCTTTCTAAAGAAATGAAAGGGAATAACGTCACCTATTTTTGTAGTGATTTACGTTTAGATACTTTATCTAAGATACTTTCTGAAAATAAAATTAAAGTAAACGAAGTTGAGGCTTATAAGACCATGTATAGCCCTGAGGTAGTTCCTGAAAATGTTGATGGATTGCTGTTTTATAGCCCTTCTACAGTAGTAAGTTATCTCCAAAAAAACACCAAAGATAAGGTGGCTTTTTGTATTGGAGCATCTACCGCTAAAGAGGCAAAAAAACATTTTGAGAAAGTAGAAGTTGCACAATTACCAACGGTAGAAAGTGTTATTGAATTAGTGAATTTACATTATGTACAATAGAACTAGAAGATTAAGAAAATCTGAGGGAATTAGAAGATTAGTACAAGAAACAAAACTTTCTGTAGATGATTTTGTTTACCCGTTATTTATAGAAGAAGGCGAAAATATAGAAGCAGAAATTGTTTCAATGCCAGGAATTAAACGCTATTCATTAGATAGAATTTCAAAAGAATTAGAGGAGGTTGTTGAATTAAATATTCCTGCTGTTTTGCTATTTGGTATTCCTTCCAACAAAGACGAAGAAGGAACAGAGACCTGGAATGATAAAGGAATTATGCAACAAGCAATACGTTTTATCAAAAAAAACTACCCAACATTATATGTAATTACAGATGTTTGTTTCTGTGAATACACCTCTCACGGACATTGTGGAATTATTCATAATAATGATGTAGAGAATGATGCAACACTTGTAAACATAGCAAAACAAGTAGTTTCTCATGCAAAAGCAGGAGTAGATATGGTTGCACCTTCTGGGATGATGGATGGAACCATTAAAATGGTTCGAGAAGCGCTAGATAATACTGGATTTGTTAACTTACCAATTATGGCGTATTCAGTAAAATACGCATCAGCATTTTATGGTCCGTTTAGAGATGCAGCAGACTCGGCACCCACTTTTGGTGATAGAAGAACCTATCAAATGGATCCTGCAAATAGAGATGAAGGTTTGCGTGAAGCTAATTTTGACGATCAAGAAGGAGCCGATATTTTAATGGTGAAACCCGCCTTGTCATATCTAGATATCATACGCGATTTAAAAAATGATTTTGACAGACCAATAGCTTGTTACAATGTAAGTGGAGAATATGCTATGGTAAAAGCAGCTGCAGAAAAAGGCTGGATAGATGGAGAAAAAGTAATGATGGAGAGTTTGCTTTCTATGAAAAGGGCAGGAGCTAGCATCATTATTACTTATTTTGCAAAGGAAGCGGCCAGGGTTTTAAAAAAATAATAACGGTTATTTAAAGAGCCTTCATAACCCAATTAAATTAAAAGCGGTAAAAAGGTTCTTAAAGTTACCACTAACAACAAAAAAATGAGCTTTAAAAAATCTCAAAAACTATACAAAAAAGGGCTAGTAAATCTAGTAGGAGCGGTTAATTCTCCTGTAAGAGCATTTACATCTGTTGGAGGAAATCCCTTATTTATTAAAAGAGGAAGAGGTTCTCAAATTATAGATGTTGATGGAAATAAGTATGTAGATTTAGTACTGTCATACGGACCAATGGTTTTAGGTCATCGCCATAAAAAAGTTCAGAAAGCTGTGCACAAAGCATTAAAAAATGGCTATTCATTTGGAGCTTCAACAGAAAATGAAATAACACTTGCAAAAATAGTTTGTGATGCGTTCCCAGGAATGGATAAAGTTAGGTTTGTAAATTCTGGAACAGAAGCTGTTATAAGTGGTATCCGTTTGGCAAGAGCTTATACAGGGAAAGATAAAATTATTAAATTTTCAGGATGTTACCACGGACACCAAGATGCATTATTAGTTGCTGCTGGTTCTGGACTAGCTACCCTAAGTATTCCTGGCAGTATGGGAGTGCCTGAAGGCGCTGTAAAGAACACTTTAATTGCTACTTATAATGATTTAGACAGTGTAAAAAAACATTTCGAAGCACATTCAGATATTGCTGGAGTTATTATAGAGCCAGTTGGTGGAAATATGGGAGTTGTGATACCGCAAAATGGTTTCTTAAAAGAATTAAAAGAGTACTTACAAACCAAAGGAGCTTTATTAATTGCAGATGAAGTAATGACAGGTTTTCGTTCTAAATTTGGAGGTGCTCAAGAGCTTCTTGGAGCAGAAGCTGATATTACCTGTTTAGGAAAAGTAATTGGAGGCGGTTTTCCTGTAGGTGCTTATGGAGCAAGAAATGAAATTATGGAAAATGTTTCTCCTTTAGGTGGCATGTATCAAGCAGGAACTTTAAGCGGAAACCCTATTGCCATGGCTGGAGGAATTTCTACCTTAAAGGAATTAAAAAGACAAAACCCATATGAGAAATTTGATCATATCGGTGATAGAATAGAAGCTATTCTGTTAAATGCAGGGAAAAAATATAATGTTGATGTAACGGTAAACAGGTTTGGGTCTATGATGAATCCATTTTTCACGAAAGTTACTGTTACAAATTTTGAGCAAGCTCAAACTTCAGATACCAGTAAGTTTGCTATTTTCTTCTGGGAAATGATTAAAAATGGCGTGTTTTTACCACCATCACAATTTGAAGCATGGTTTTTATCATCTGCTATTTCAGAAGAAGACATTCTTAAAATTGAAAAAGCAGTAGACAAATCATTTCAAAAAATTCAAGAAGAACAATGAGAATAATTATAAGTCTATTCTTACTAGTAATTATTGGTTGTAAATCAACAACTACTAAAACTTCAAAAGTAAATGAAGTTGCCTTTCAAACAGTTTCTAAAGGAATGCTGTTTGGAAATGGTATGGAAGGAATTTCAGAAAGTAATTTTACCATTAACAATGCAAAAGAATGGGACGCTTTTTTGGAAAAAATAGCCATAGAAAACAAGGTTTCTACTAATTTCTCAAAAGTAACTATTGATTTTTCTGAGCATATACTTGTTTGTGTTTTTGATACCATTAGAAACACTGGAGGATTTGAAATAGAAATAGAAACTATTTTCATTGAAAAAAATGGTGAAAATATACAATATAGTACAAAAAAACCTGGACCTACAGATATGGTAACAATGGTTGTTACTCAGCCTTACCATCTTGTAAAAACAGAAAAAAGAGAAGGAACCATTACTTTTATAAATAAAGATAACGTACAATAACATGATAAAGAACGATTTATTTTTAAGAGCCTTAAAAGGCGAAACAGTAGATAGACCTCCGGTATGGATGATGCGTCAAGCTGGTCGTTATTTGCCAGAGTTTATGGAAATTAAAAAGAAATATGATTTCTTTACACGCTGTAGAACTCCAGAATTGGCCTCTGAAATTACAGTTCAGCCTATCCGAAGATACGGCATGGATGCTGCTATTTTATTTTCAGATATTTTAGTGATTCCACAAGCTATGAATATTGAAGTAGAAATGAAACCAGATTTTGGGCCTTATCTACCAAATCCAGTTAGAGATCAAAAAGGAGTAGATAATGTTATCATTCCTGACGTACATACTGAATTAGGCTATGTTATGGAGGCAATTAAAGCTACCAAAGAAAAATTGAATGATGAAATTCCTTTAATTGGTTTTGCAGGATCTCCATGGACTATTTTATGTTATGTTGTGCAAGGGCAAGGCTCTAAAAACTTTGATAAAGCAAAAGAGTTTTGTTTTACAAACCCTGTTGCAGCACATCAGTTATTACAAAAAATTACAGACACAACGATTACTTATTTAAAAGCAAAAGTAACCGCAGGAGTAAATGCAGTTCAAGTATTTGATTCTTGGGGAGGAATGTTATCTCCTGTAGATTATCAAGAGTTCTCTTGGCAGTATATTCAGCAAATTATAGATGCTTTAAAAGACTTTGCACCTGTAATTGCTTTCGGAAAAGGATGTTGGTTTGCTTTAAATGATATGTCAAAATCTGGTGCAGCTGCTTTAGGAGTAGATTGGACATGTTCGGCCAGAAATGCTCGTTATTTATCTGGAGGAAATATTACACTGCAAGGAAATTTTGATCCGTCAAGATTATTATCGCCACCAGCAGAGATTAAAAAGATGGTGCACCAAATGATTCGTGAGTTTGGAAAAGATAAATATATTGTAAACTTAGGTCACGGAATTTTACCAAATATTCCATTAGAAAATGCGAAAGCATTTGTAGATGCAGTAAAAGAATATAAAGCATAAATGATTGTATGGGATGTCATAAAAGGGGTTCGTTTTAAGCAACTAAAAAGCGTGCTATTGTTTTTTTTTAAACATCCAGTTTTTATGATTTCTACAATAATAGCCACTTTTAATGCTGTAAGAGTTTCTCAAAAAGAATTTCCCAACACTCATGGTTTTCATAATAAAGCCAATGCTTTCCGTCATGCCTTATGGAATATTTTTATTGCAAAAGAATGTAGTCGATTTTCAAAAAACAACTACGAAATTATTTTATGGACTAAAGAGTTTACAGATTGGCATGAAGATTTTGCACCTAATGAAGAGCTCGCCAAAACAATGGATCTTCATAATAATTATATTGGCAGGGAGATGTTTCTAAACACAACCCATAAAGATTACAAACAATGGATACCCTTTGTGAAAAAACAATTACAACAGGCCGTTTTAATAGTTTCTATAAAAGATGTTGTAAACTATCCAACGCAATTAGTGTATCTTGAAAGCTAAAAGTAATGATTAGAAATTAGTTAAAAATTAAAAAATGCCACATTTTGTAGTAGATTGCACAGAGAAAATATTAGAATTAAAAGACCCAAAAGAACTCATAGGAGAAATTTTTGAGACGGCTTTTTCTACCGGTCTTTTTAAAAGAGATGCTATTAAAGTTCGTTTAAATCCTTTTAAATATTCTTTGGTATTGGGAGGAGATTCAGATTTTATACATGTATTTGGTACTATTATGGAAGGAAGAACAGAAGAACAAAAAGTATTCCTCTCCAGAGAAATTGTCTCAAAATTAAATCAATTATTTCCAGAGGTGCCAATTATCTCAATAAACATAAGAGATTTTGAAAAATCGTCTTACATTAATAAAACGATGCTTTAAAAGAGATGATAAAAGCAGTTTTAAAAGGATGTGCCGCTTACTTTGAAGCCTACGAGACCATATCTCGTTTAAAGCTTTGGAAATTCTTTGCGATTCCTATGCTTATCAGCTTGGCTGTATTTTTATTAATTGTGTTTGTATCCTATGCTTTTTCTGACCCTGTAGGGAGTTATATTGCTAGTTTTTGGACTTGGGATTTTGGGAAGGAAACTTTTAATACCATTAGCAGAGTATTTAGTGGTTTACTAATTGTACTGATAGGTTTCATTTCTTTTAAGCATATTATTATGGCACTTTCTGCTCCTTTTATGGGGCCAATTTCTAAGAAAATAGAAGATGATTTTAGAGGAGTCGTTTCGCAGGTAAAAACAACTTCATCTTCGGATCTTTTACGAAGAGGAATAAAGATTAGTAGTAGAAACTTATTAAGAGAACTGCTATTATCAATTCCAATTTTATTGTTGGGGTTTATCCCTGTGATTGGTTTGTTTTCGGCAATCTTATTATTTTTAATGCAAGCGTATTTCGCTGGTTTTGGAAATATGGATTATACCTTAGAAAGATATTTTAGCTATCAAAAAAGTATTCTATTTGTAAAGAAAAATAGAGGAGTAGCCATAGGCAACGGGCTTGTATTTATGTTGTTTTTATTAATCCCTTTTATTGGAGTTATTTTAGTACTCCCTTTTTCTGTAACAGCAGCAACAATAGCAACAGTTAAATTAATGAACGAAGACTAAAGCAAGTATGAAAGATCAGTTTTATAAGCATATAGAAAACTTACAAGATAGTATTACTTCTAAAATAGAAGAGGTTGATGGCCTTGCAAAGTTTGAAGAAGATATTTGGCAACGACAAGAAGGTGGTGGTGGTAGAACTCGTGTCATTGAAAACGGTGCTATTTTTGAAAAAGGAGGCGTTAATATTTCAGCTGTACATGGAGAATTACCAGAGGTATTAAGAAAACAATTTAATGCAGACGAAGGTACTTTTTTTGCCTGTGGATTAAGTTTGGTTTTACACCCTATTAACCCAATGATTCCAACAGTTCACGCAAATTGGCGATATTTTGAAATGTATGATACAACAGGGAAAATGGTCACGCAATGGTTTGGTGGAGGGCAAGATTTAACACCTTATTATTTGTTTGATGAAGATGCTATTCACTTTCATACGGTTTGTAAAAATGTATGTGATAGTTATAGTCCAGATTTTTATTCAACTTTTAAAAAGAACTGTGATGACTATTTTTGGAATGCGCATAGAGAAGAAGCTCGTGGTGTAGGAGGTTTGTTCTTTGATTATCTAAAATCAACAAATTGTTACTCAATTCAAGATAGATATGATTTTGTGACAGCAGTAGGTGCGAGTTTTCTGGAGAGTTACCTCCCAATTGTTCAGAAACGAAAAGATATTCCCTTCACTATTTCACAAAAAGATTGGCAAGAAATACGAAGAGGACGTTATGTAGAATTTAACTTGGTTCACGATAGAGGAACCTTATTTGGCCTAAAAACCAACGGAAGAATTGAAAGTATTTTAATGAGTTTGCCACCAGTAGTTCAATGGAAATACAATCATCATCCAGAGAAAGAATCTGAAGAAGAAAGATTAATTGCTGTTTTAACAAATCCTAAAGAGTGGGTTTAATTATTTTTTTATTAATTTTATTTATCAAAAAAAAATATGAAAAAATATATAGTTATTCTTCTAGTTCTGTTCATTTCATTGTCAGCAAATTGCCAAGAGAAACCTAAAAAAGTAACACTGTTGTGGGATACTTCTTTTAGTATGGCAGATAAAGAACTATCAAATGAGATGGGTTTTTTAAACTCCTATTTTAAAACGAATACCAATCTCACAATAAATTTAATTAAATTTAGTAATGACATTATCTTAAATCAATCTTTTGAAGTAAGCAATGGTAATTGGGTGTTGTTAAAAAAGGAATTGATAAATACAGTTTACGACGGTGCTTCTTCTTTTGAAACTCTTAAAGAGATTACAGTAGGTGATGAGATTTTATTTTTTACAGATGGAAATGGGTTTATTGATGATTTTCCTAAAGTGTTTTTAAAACCGGTTAAGATAATTTCAAGTTTACAAGATTCTAATAAAATTAATTTAAAAAAGGTAGCTGAATTATCAAAAGGTCTCTATTTTGACCTAAGTGAAAAGGAATTCAAAAAGACTAAACAGAATCTTGTTATTTCCATGAGCGGCATTGTACAAGATATTACAGGACCTTTAGGTGGAGTGAATGTCGTTGCTAAACTTAGTAAGAAGAGAGTGATTACAAATGATAAAGGAGAGTATTCAATAAAACTTCCTAAAGAAGACATGTTATTGTTCAGTTATCCTGGTAAGAATACCTTACGAGTCTTAGCAAAAAAAAATGTGATTAAAGATGTTTTACTTACCGATGGAACTCAAATACTGGATGATATTGTTATAGTATCTGAATTAAAAGAGCGGGTAAATACAGGAAATACCTTAGAGAATAAAAATAAGATTGGTTATTCAATTCAATCTATAGGAGAAAAAGACATTTCTCCATTGGATACAGATGTTAAGCAGGCAGTTAAAGGACAATTTTCTGGATTAAAAATTCAAAATAATACAGCACAAACAAGAGTCGATTTAAGTCAGTTTATTGGAAGAGGAAATAATATGACTATAAATGGAAATCAATATGGATTAATCGTTTTAGATGGAGTTCCTCTAGCACAAAGTAATTCTGGAGTTACAAATGACGTAGCTGAAACTGGTTATGTGTCTCCAACTGATTTTATTAATCCAGATAATATTAAAAATATTACCTATCTAAAAGGATTAGCAGCTACTAACAAATATGGAACAAGGGGAGCAAATGGTGTTTTGTTAATAACAACAAAAACAGGAACTCCATCTGGCAGAGGCAAAGTGAAAAAAGATATTGAATTAGGAACTACACCAACTTATAATGAAGATGCAAATTTTTTATCATCATCTTTAACAGGTAAACCTTATGTAAAAGCTCTACAAACGTCTAAGACTATTGAGGAGGCATATTCTAATTATTTAGTTCAAAGAAAAAAATATGGAAAGACTTCAGAGTTTTTTATGAATGTAGCTATTTATTTTAAAAACTGGAACAACCCGTATATGCTTAAAAGAATATTGTCTAATGTTTTGGAACTAAAAGAAGGGGGTGAATTAGAGACATTACTTGCTTTAGTTTATAGATATGAAGAATATAAAATGTTTGATGAGGCTAATCTTATATATCAAAGAGCAGTTAAAATATATCCAGAAAATTCACAACTATATCGAAATTTAGCTTTAAATAACATCGAAAGAAAAGAATATAAAAAAGCTCAACAGATATATAATATTATTGACGAGAACGGATATGATAAAGTAGGTAGCTTCTCTGGGTTAAAAAAGACAATTAATTATGAATACAAAAATTTAGTAGCTCTCCACAAAAATAAATTAAAACCAAATTTAATACCAGAATTATATACTAACAATATAAAATTTAAGACAAGAATAGTGTTTGAGCTGTCTCTTATACACATCTCCGAGCCCACGAGACCGAGGCTGATCTCG